>WLWD01002408.1_pt1 | contig 90864 bp, 53 predicted proteins | sample 6712731 | NCBI WGS metagenome assembly WLWD01 (sample SAMN12718690, study PRJNA576275) | sponge metagenome | isolation source: marine sponge | host: Mycale hentscheli | place: New Zealand: South Island, Marlborough, Capsize Point | collected 2014-11-01
AGAATAAAAAGTAGCTTGTCTTTCCACAGCACACTTGAGGTCTTTTAAGTTGTTTTGACATTTGAAATTTGGCATAGACTTAGAGTAAGGGTCACTAAGACTAATTCTGCATAAAAAAAAATAGGAGAAAGAAATAATTTTTCCGATGACTTAGTTCTGGAGCCTATATCTCAATTTCAATTTTTGCCCGAAATGTCCGGTTTTCCCAGAGCCTGTCACAATTAATTAAATGTATTTTTAAACAGCTGCATGCCTAAGTTGTATTACTTCCAGTTAATGTAGTAAAGTGTGAGTAGCTTTTCTTTCCACTATTCTTTTCAGTATCATAGAACTCTTCATGCAATGGACTCCAGTTGTAGATTTCATTGACTTGTTCGATCAACCGGTATTTCTAATGGCTGATGGACAAGTTCCTTCAATTCCTGTATTAATGGTAAGTAAAGAATTTGACTGGGAAGACATTTTGTTAGTGTCGGCATATGATCATGTGCTTAAAAAAATGCTATAGATTTTTCTCCAACATTTGGATTTTTTCTTGTACTATAAAAAACATATATCATCCCTCTTCACATTATTCACCCACTGAGATGACCCACTCACCTTGTTGAATTGACTTGTTTGTAGAACTGAGGCTATTATTTCAACCTGCTAGATAAATGGTGGCTCTATTTCTATTTATACGGCCCTGTATCTGTAATAATATAGAAAGACTAATTAAACCTACCTACATATCAGACTTCTCGTACACTTATTCAGCAAGAGGAGACCTAGTTTAACAATTCCACACTCACTATTTACACTACTAATAGAATACAACGCTAGAAAAGCAACTACTTGAGAAGGGACAAGTTCTTTGTAAGTTCAATGAAAACTTCACACATGATTGATTGAGCCACACTGCATGAATAAATCTGTGCGCAAGTAGAGAGGGAAAGCTGTGAATTTTCTATTCGACTTTTTAATAAGCTTACAACAAAATAATGACAACAGGAAGATATAAGTTTGCTAGTTTAAGTTTGAGTAATGTCAATAGACTTTTTCTGGTTCAAAAATACTGAGGGGATTTTTTTTTATAACAGCTTCAGTGCAAACTTTCCAATGGTATAAACCCCAGATGCGTAGCTGCTTCATTAACAATTATTCAAGTTTTTCTTGAGGCCCACTAAACTTGGACAGACTGTAGTGGGATATATAGTACTTATTACATTAGTCAGAGTGTGATATGGCGAAATATTTCACTGAGTAGGCTAATTTATTTTCAAGACCCAGAGACAAGTGAAAATAAAGCCTGAGAGTGGAATATCTAGCCATATCACTCTGACAAGTGTAATAAGTGGTTTATTCCTTGCTAGATATCTTCACCTAAATAGTTTGTACAGGACCAGTAATTCTAGGTGTGAAGTTGGCCGTAAAATTCTCTAGGGGCTACCCACACCCCCAGCTGATATTTTAGCAGCTGCTCTAAAATGGTTTAGGCTTCACTAGAGGAAAGTAGCTCAGTAAAAACTCAAAAATCTGGTAAAACCAGCAGCCCCCCCCCCCCCCCCCTTTGTTGCTATAACTACTAGGGTAATGAGCTTGTGAGTTATCTCCGTTATCTCATGGGCCACATTCCTAAAAATAACATTGTGTGTGGAATAAATTTTTGCTATTCATACAAGATGCAAACTAACTAACAAACAATTTTGTCTTCTTTATACAATGTGTTCATTATTGTAGGATTTATTGGTTTAATTTTCATAGCCTGGCCAAAATTGTATGATGACATGTAGGTGTTGCTAATGAGTAGGATAGCATCTGATTGGTTTCTCATTGACTCTACTCTTTAAACATTGTTTGTTTTCAGAGAAATACATTGTGGCAAACTAAATGACATGTAGGCAAGTGTATTTAGGAGTGGATATTAGTTTATGTTAATTGGGACCTGTTTTAATAATGTGGGTGCCTCTCACTTTCCACTAGCAATGAAAACATACCAATCGATGAATTGAGATATGCTTAAAATGTTTCTGAAGCTAATCTTAATTGAAATAGTTTTTGTGATGATATAGTATTTCAATTTCAGGTAAACAAAATGTTGTTTTCTTTGTTTATCATCTAACACTTTGTTATTACTGTTTCAGGGTACTACTTCTGAAGAAACATATTTTTATATATATGATGCGTACACTTCTCCGATGTCTGTAAGTTTATTATATTTATTTTCAGTCTCATACATCCTGTGTGAATCTTCTGTAATAACTTATAGAAACTACAAGCAGATGAGTTGGAACTATTAATCTTCCCTTATGCCTATAAAGAGGTTCACAATTATTATCCTAATGTTGAGGGAGACCAGAGGCCAAATATTGCAGTGAGTTTGTGCAGTATTAACAAAAATACAATAATCACAAAATCATAACTTAGTATTATTAAATAGTTGGTTATTTCTAGGACTAGTGGTGTGCTTGAGCACAAATGGCGAGCGAGCCTGATAGTTAGGTAACATAAAACTAAGTATTGTTACTATGTTTTAGCTTAGTTCATGCAAAAACTATAATAGCCGTTATGACCTTTTATTTCAGCAAACAAATACAAAATCACTCTCTTACCTGATTAATGGTAACTTTTGTAGTATCAAACATCTGCCATTCTGATAATCTCAATTACCAGTAACTCTTGAACAAGCTCTCAGCTACGATAAAAGTTCCCCGCGTGCGCGTTTAATTACATACGTACGTCCAAACATATATACAAATAAATAAATAAATTAACAAACATCCCCGATTTTCAATTGTGTTACCCCTGTAAGTGTCTCGCTCGCTACGCTCGCTCACCAATTATTAAATTATATTAGGTGATCGGTACAGACTTCACTTTCACATGCACCAATCGGTATGCCATGAAAGGTATTGCAAACAAGCTGCCCCTTTATGTCTATAACTTCAATCACTCGGCTTCCTTTGACGGTTGGGGCAAGCGCTATGATTTCTGCAATGGACATTCTTGTGAGTAATGATTCCCCTAACTGGATTTGAGTAATGTAATTTTTGTTGTTGTTGTTGTTGTTGTTGTTGTTGTTGTTGTTTTTGTTGTTTTCTTGTTGTTAATACAGGCCATGGTGTTGATTTGCCCTTTTTATTCCATATTATTAACATTGGAAATTTTACTCCTACTGCTGAGGAAGTGACACTTTCTGATACTATGGTACGATACTGGAGTAACTTTGCTAAGCGAGGTGATCCCAACGATGTTGGAGTCAATCCGTCTGTTCAGTACTGGCCTCCGTATGTCACCTCTGATACTACTGGAACAAAACAGTCAAAGTGCATGAGATTTAAAACTCCAGGCAGTGAGGTCAGTGGATCGATGAAATATCTTCACAATTATAAATAATTAATCGTATTATAATACAAGTCTTTATTGTGTTGAAGTCTAATGCATTTTGCTGCCGGTATAGAGCTCTAGTTGTTCTTTCATTTTTTATTTTATAGCTAATACTGTAAATGGAATTGTTGTTAGTTTGACATAATATAGATCAATTCAAATTACTTCAGTAATCTTTCTATTCTGTTTGAACTCACTTCACTCATAGACCACACCCAGTCTTGAATTGGTTTGGGCCTTTTTGTGGCTGACAAGCTCTTTCATTATACATTACATATCCCTCATTTTAGGTTATATCAGATTACCGTGGAGATGTGTGCAGGTTCTGGGACAGAATTGGATATGAAGTTTGAAATACTATATAATTATTTTATGATTGAACATATTTTTGAGTTACAATTTATTATTGGCTTTTGATGCAGTTTGAATTTGTTTTTTCCAATTAAGAAAAGTAGCTATAAGTTTCTGTGTATGAAGTTATTGAATTAATTAAGCCTTAACTCTTAGCTAGACAGAGGGCATAAGCAATTCGGGGTTGGTACAAGTATCTGGCTCCAGAAGGCTATAAATATATATAATTATATATATATATATATATATATATATATATATATATAATGTATTATTATAGCTGATAACAGAAGTTGAGAAGTGGATGAATAGGATAAAGTGTCACAATTAACTTGTACTTTCCTCTCCTTAGTACACAATAGCCAGGTAGCTAAAGCTATCTGCTAGATGCATAGATTGGATTTCTTTTAAATAGGTTATGTTAAGCATGCGCAGTTGAATGCTTGCTGAAAGAGAGTGGAGTTGAATAGGCTACTTCAGCAGTTAGATTCCAGGTCTTAGGAAGTATTACTATTAGTAAACTTTACACTAACTTGGAGTCTTGGATCTGAGAAAGATGTCGCATTTGATAAGATTGTCACTAATTGGTATTGTGTGTGTGCTCACTGGAGAGACCTCGTGCAGCGATACCACCACAGCTGTAGAAACTGATTCTGGAAGAGTACGTTAGCTGAACTTGTGTAGCTGATCAAGTAATGAGTGTAATTGAAAACTCTTATTCTTCAGGTTATAGGTTTTTTCACTTCAAAGGCTAAAGTAAGTTAACAAAAAAGTGCATGGCCAATAATTTGAGAGTCTCATTTCCAGGTTTTTAAGTTCATTCCTTACGCAAGACCTCCAGTGGGCACTCTTAGATGGAAAGATCCATTGTAAGTTACACAATAGCATGTTCCATCCAATCTCTACTATTTCTAAGTTATTCCACTGTCTCTGTTTATAGAGTTAATGTATGATATAATTATACTCTGTAGAAACGTTCTTATCTCCATAATATTAGACATAATAAAACAGCAGAATTATTGGCATGCTTGAAGGTAGCTAAAACATTTCATTTCCTCCTTAAACAATTGCCAGATACTTTTCTTACAGGAACAAAGCTATTGAATGAAGTAAATCAAATCTTAACTTTATAATTAACTACTTAGCTCTCTCAACAATTCATTTTCTTACAGGAACAATATTGAAATAAAGTAATTCAAATCTTAATTTTATAACTAATTATGTGCAATTCACTGTCTGTCACAGCCGTTGGTGTGGGGGCGTAAATCCCATCCTGCTTCCTAGGTCACAGGTAAGGCCCAACTGCCAGTTCTCAGAGAGCTTATCCCATGCAAGGCTAAGGATGTGACAATTGTCCACCAAGTGTCCAAGTGTCCAAGTCTAACTCAGCTGTAGCTAAGCTAAGCTAGATGTGTGGATGAGCTACAAGTTAATTAGACATTACTTAATTGAAACCTGAAGCTACAAGATAAGAATACAAAGTGAGTCTATATGCATACAAGAGTGATACAATCACAGTGGGTTTCTGACAGGTAAGGTGTGGTAATATGAATATTGTTAAGTATTCTCTCTTGGCCAGACTTATGAGGCCTGGACAAATTAGTTAGCTCACTTAATATCCATTTTCTTACAGAAGCAATGCTCATTAGATCTACTCTTCTCTACACAGATATTTTTGTTTGTTTGTTTTTAAACAAGGCTGAGAAAGAAACTGTGACGTGATAGATTAGCAAAGTAAAAATTGCATGGATAAAAAGAATCTTTGAAAAAAATTTCATTGATCTGTTGAGAGCGATACTGTAACATAGCAGTACCCATTAACAGTATAAAAACAGAACTGAAGTGTCTGGTTGCTGGCTGGTTGTCGTAGCTCAGTGGCAGAGTGCTTGTACGTTAGGCAAGCGGTTCTCCCGGGTTCGACACCAAACTTTTTTTTAAATTCTGTATTGTTTTAAAAAAATCCTGTGAAAGATAGTGAATACATCTAATGAGTAAAATAAGTCTGAGAAAGATATTTAAAGGAAGAATGCTATTGAAATGAACAAACCAAAATCTTAACTAAGTATTAAAACATACACTCTCAACAATTCATTTTCTTATTCCAACAATTAAAATTAAATTAAAATGAAATAAAATCTACTCATTAGTATTAGTTCTCTCAATGATTCATTTAACTAACTGGAGCATGTGCTGAAGACTTGGCTGTACAAAAAGCTTTTTCTCAATGTATTAATTTGAATACTCAGTTTACCAAACAGGATGCATATTTTCACTAACACTGTGATATTTTCTATTTCTTCATAACCTGAGAAAAACAATTTTTATCAGCAGATTAAAGTAATAAGTATAGTGTCACACGCGTTTGCCATACTATCATGTCTATAGATTTAGCAAAGACAAAGCAGCTCAATTATAACCCAGTTAATAATGTTAGTTATTTGGTACCTAGCCGTTGAAGTAGTCACAAAAATGTTTTCTGGAATGTATTATAAAGATCTCAAGGCTCAGCATATTGTTGTAGCTACTGAGCAATGAGAATCAATTGTTTGCTGGTGATTGAGTCATTTGAATAACAACAGTGCTTGAAACAGACTATATATACATAATTAAAGCTCACCTCGAAGTTTCAACTTCTTGTCACTGTCTTAATCCCATACACTCCCACACATTTTGCTCCCTTTAAACTTGACCATAGATATAGCGTACATTCTACAGGACAACTCTTTTACTAAACACGTTACTGCTCTTACTGGCACTACTAGAAACAAACACGTTTGACTACAGTGCCTTAGGTCATTGACTTTATTGCCTAAAGTGTCACTCTTCTGCCTAGCTTAAACAAGAGACACAATCATCATAGGTTGTTTTGTATAAGTGGAACCTTTGTACCCTGCATGTCTATACTTTATTTAAGTTTTTTTTTTACATAGCTAGTTCTATTGATAATTGACCATCATGAAGCCATCGTACAATTTCATTTGTAGTAGTTTTGATGATAAGTAGTAGTAGTAGTAGTAGTAGTAATAGAAGCAGTAGTAGTAGTAGTAGCAGCAGCAGTAATAGTAGTAGTAGTGGTAATAGCAGTAGTAGTAGTGCAAAAAAGAAGAAAACCTTTAAGCTAAGCATATGCACACACATGAATATTAATGTCACCATTTTCTAGAAAGTTTTAGCACAATGGCACTATTTAACTTTTGTTCGCACTCGAATAGTTTCAAAGATGCATAATCATGCCAGGAAGGCAAATTTGAATTATTTTTGCTGATGGTTCAACCATTTGGTTATTTAAACTTGATGATTTATGTTGTGGGAAAAAAATGGTTCTTTTGGCACAGTAACTTGCTCTTCAATTTTTTGGGAGGGGGGTGGGGCTTAGGTCCATGCAAAAAATTTCTAGCTGCCTATATTTTAAAACTGCAAAAGTTATTTGCCAGCAGTATAGGTCATGCTATTTCTGATGTGACAACTAAGGTAAGATTCATAAAAAGTTGTCGTTGTTGTTTTAATGAAAGTATTAATGTGTCATTATGTAATATGAAAAATTGGGGGGGCTCAATCCCCTCACCAAACCGTGGAGGGGGAGGGGGCTCTAGTCTCCCCAGCCCCCACTCCCATTTATGTCTTAATTATTGTTCAGGCCACCAATCCCAGCTCCAGACTTCATATCAGCTACCACGGATCCTCCGGGATGTCCTCAGAAGTGTGACCTGCCTTGGTCCCAGTATATTTGTCCTCCTACAACTAGTGAAGACTGTTTATACCTCAACATCTTCACACCACTGAATGCAAATGTAAGTTCATGAGAAAGTTCAGACAAGACGACTATTCAATGTTTCTGTTGCTATATGTTGTTTTGTTTACCTATTTCCCAGTAATGTGCTAGTGTAATATAAACAAGTTATTTTGAAACTGTGTTTCTAAGATTTTAGAAGAAATAGCTAGTTAACTACATCCACATTCATAGTCTTTAGGTTGCTATACTCTTTTTTGTTATAGTTTGTAAATTCTGCATTACTTTATGTGACATTATATCTAGACTACAACCAAACTACCAGTTGCTATTTTCTTTCACGGTGGAAGTTTTGCTAAAGTAAGTTGAAAATAGTGTCATTGCTACAAGAACTCTATGAGACTATTTATGAACTAAATTGACCTTGTTCCCAATCATAAAACTGCCAAGGTGAAACCCTAGAAATGTTCATGTAGATCAACATGAGCATAGTAGGCAAAATATTGGACCTTGTTTAGGTCCTTCTACATTAATTGTATGGAGCTGCAACTTTTCTTTTTATTGTTATGGTATTTTTAGGAGTACTGCGGTGGTAGAATCTATGATGGCCAGTACTTAGTAAACAATACAAATATAATACTGGTCAATGCTAACTACAGACTTGGGGCACTTGGGTTCTTGGTATATGGAAAAGATAAAAATGGCCCCAGGGGAAACTATGGAATCAAAGTAAGACTGCCCCGTAATATTGTGATGTTATTACATACTATGTCATTAGACATGAACTGAAGGTGACCACTTGCTATTAAAAATAAATCTTATTTAACATAGGATCAAAGGTTGGCAATAAAATGGGTTAAAAGAAACATTGAAAACTTCGGAGGAAATCCTAACGAAATAACATTGTGGGGTCAAAGTTCTGGTGCTTCATCAGTCGGTATACACATGACAAGTCCCCTTAGTGCTCATCTCTTCAACAAGGTAAAGGAAACACTCCTGGGAATTAGTAACAGGTAGTGAAGTCACTGTGCTTATATCCTTCCATGTTGATACATACTTTGAAAATTCCTTGTTTCACTTCACAAATATGTTTTATCAGTTACTGTAACTAATATTTTTTACATTCTGAATACATAAATGAAATTGTCATATTTTAGGCTATCGTTGAAAGTAATCCACTTGGTGTCACAATAAAGGACAGGAAGTCTGCCAGGAAACTGGGAAGAGTGTTTGCTAAGGAGCTGGGTTGCAAGGATTTGGCTTGTCTCTATAATCAGGTGTGTATACAAATATATATATGATAGTATTCTAATTCTGTTTTCTTCTTTCAGAGTGCTGATGACATAGTAGAAGCACAGATGAAATCCAATGGAAAGTTGATAGACATATACCAGTAAGTAATATTATACTACTGCATTTAGAGTCGTACAACAAGTGGTTCCCAATTTAGACTCATACAATAAGTGGTTCCCAATATAGAGTCAGAGTCGTACAACAAGTGGTTCCCAATTTAGAGTTGTACAACAACAAGTGGTTCCCAATTTAGAGTCGTACAACAAGTGGTTCCCAATTTAGAGTCGTACAACAAGTGGTTCCCAATTTAGAGTCGTACAATAAGTGGTTCCCAATTTAAAGTCATACAACAAGTGGTTCCCATAAGAATTCTGTAAGTGTGAAAGTGCCTGAATTTGCACATGCCAATATTGTTGTACCTCATGCTTGTTACCTGTAGGTATATACACTCCAACATTCCTTCATCTGCTAAATTCTATAGTACTTGCTTTGTACAATAGCAAGTGGCATGCTATAAATCAACAGGATTGCTTAAATAAGCACTGCAAAATGTTCTATAATTGCATAGGAGAGCATTTTTTCAAGAAAGGTTGGATGGCCACTGTTTGGCATAAAGTCTTTATGAACTTTTTTCATTCACTTAGAGTTGAACCTTTTGTCTGTGATATTTTTCAGGATTGTTTCGTCACTCTAATGTTGTTCTGTCCATCCATACTCTCTTCTTCTTTTTCTTTATTGTTCTTTCATAAATCTTAAATCTCATGAGTTAGAACATACATGTCATGCTTATTGACAAAGCACAAGAGAACAACAGACATAGCTGCCATATGCTTCATGTCAATGCCTAATTGTTCTCCATACTCTCACTCTTTTTTCTTTGTTGTTTCTTTGTTGTTCTTTCTTAAATCTCATGAGTTAGAACATGCTATTGGAAATGTATGTCATACTCATTGTCTTGGTAGAGAAGACTTCATTACTACAGTGTTAAATATGAAAACAACAACAACAACAACAACAAAAACACAGAGTGGTGTTGTTTTGACTATTGTTGTGCTATTCAGTCCTTTACATTCTGCCTCCTTGCAGCCCCTCGGAACTGTTTTTGCAGTGGTCTCCTGTGGTGGATGGAATAGATTTATCTGACCAACCAGTTAACCTACTGGCGAATGGAAAAGTACCTTCTATTTCAGTACTAATGGCAAGTGATTAATAGTTATTGTTGAATGATGTAAAGTAGAAAATATACATATTCAAGATATGACTCCACCCATAACCCGGGTAGAGATTATAGAATTAGCTAAACATTTTTTAGAGTGAACAGGAAGATTTTTTTTCTGTACAACAAGAGTAGAATCAGTGACCAGCCACACAAGTAACTGTGAAGAAATAGTGACACGAGTGAAATAGTGTAGGAAAATTGTAATAATAATTATGTCAATTATGGCATAAGCCATTATGCCCAGTCCTGTCAATGTCAACTGCCTTTCCCCCCTCACCCACACCACCACCCAGTAGTGGGACATGCACTAGGTAGCTATAGCCCCAGAGCTAGCCCCACCCCAACGAATCTATTTGAAGATTACAATCGTTTTATTTTTTAGTGTATTCTTGCAATATTCTTAAGAGTGGTCTTCAATTTTGCAGGGAACTACTTCTGAAGAAACTATTGGATATGTGTATGGACTCTTTCAATATCCAGTTTCTGTAAGTTCACACTTCAGAGGTTAATAAAAGTAAAGAAATTGATATAATTATTTTCTACCATCTCATATAAAATTCCGGTTTGCTTGATATGCTTGCCTGTTCGCTCATGTATTTTTTCAGCTACTTTACTCACATCAAGTAAGAGAAAACTTTTTTATCATGCAGGAGGAGATTGCCAAAGCTCTGGAACATATCTTTGTTCCTTATGCTTATAAGAAGGTTCACCATTTTTACAAGACCAAAGCCGAAGATAAAAGACCAAGCATGAGTGTGAGTTAGAGCTGTAATTTGAAAAGTGATTATAGTTCAAAATAATTTGTTATTCTACAAAAAAATGTGCTCTACACGAGCATAAAAATCCACAACGACAACAAAAACAAACAAACAAACAAATCCACAACGACAACAAAAACAAACAAACAAACAAACAACGTCAAAACAATAGCAACACCAAGGTAGGGTTAATTATATATCTCTCTTGCCTATCACGATGTTTGGTGTAGCTAGGTTGAAAGTACTCAACTTTGTTGCAGTAGTTAGCTTAGCTAAATTGTTACTTAGTCACATCATCAATCACACATTAATCCTATAGCTACTTGCCCATCCTTCCAGTTCAGGTCATTGTCAGAAAAGTTGGGTCCACTTCTCAGTCAAAACAACAACATTGAGAAGGGGAATTGAACTTCATGCTCAGCCTGCTCGAAGTACTATTAAAATTTTAACTTGTGAAATAAAATGGAAACATAAAATGCCGTTAATTTAACTTATCTTAGATAATGGTTATCAAGTGTGTGTGTTGTATTTGAGGGCATGTACTGTTGCTTTCCCGTTGATGAATTTTGCACGGTCTACACTCAGAGGCACGATCTATTTGAGGGCATGAAATATTTGAGGAAATACAAAGATGAAGTATACATTGTGAAGTTCACTATAAAACCAATAATTGTTCAGGCAATGACTGGTGATTTCTTGTTCACATGCACCAACCGATACGCCATGATGGGAATGTCAGCCAAACTCCCTCTGTGGGTCTATGACTTCAATCATTCAGTTTCTTTTAATGCCTGGGGCAAGAAAAACGCATTTTGTAATGGCCATTCATGTAAGTTTCGCATTGCATGAGTTGGTTTTGTTTAATCTTGCTATTGAAGTCACCCTTTACAAAGTTAAAGTAAACCATAATTTTTCAAGACGACTGCTGTCAATTTTATATTTGGAGTACAATATGAGAAATGTCCCACATTTTGATGCACTTATTTTTACATTGAGAATACTCTATGAGAAATCTGTCCTGCATTTTGCTTGTAATACTCTCTTTTATGCACATTGTAAATATTCTTGCTAGTGTAATTTTTATTTTCTGGGAATTTTAATAAATTGTCTTACAGTTTTGTTAATTTGTTGTCGATTTGGATAATGTATGCAAGAAATTTCCTGCATTTTTTTTAAAATGAACATAAAAATTGTAAATTAAATTCATTTAAACCTTAATTATGACTCCAGCTTGCTATTATATTTTTTCTTATTTTGTTCAGAGGATGTCCATTATAGTTTAACACTTTAGCTTGAAGTCTTATTTGTAGCTCTCATCTAGACCTGGACAATAATTTGCTCAGCAAAAATTTCAGCAAAATATGTAACCAACAACCATAAAGAAACCGTCATGATTGGAAGAAGTACCTTACATATTTAATGCACATTCACTTTAAGAATTATATGTTAACCTTTTTTTTTTTTTTTTAGCCAGTTTAAACTCACAAGATGTCTACGACTATCTTCATAGTAGAGCAGGACCCCCAGTTTCTTCCTTTTCATAGTCGTGTTTGTTTAATGCAATACTGAATGTTTTTAAAGCACTGTTTATTTAACGAATATTTTAAGTTATTTGAAAAGCCTGCAATTGTTTAAAGCAGCTGAGTGGAAAACTTGGCCAGATATTAAGAGTACGTATTCTAGCAGGTCAGAATAAGTGTAGGCAGCGTGTTTGTTTTATGCTATCTCAGGCCATGGTGTCGATGTCCCATTTGAATTCCATGCCATTCATCTGAAAAACATGACCCCTAATGCCAATGAAATCGAATTCTCTCTAAATATGACAAGATACTGGGGCAACTTTATTAGCACAGGAAATCCTAACGGCTTTGGAAAAGAAACCACACCTCTTCCGTACTGGCCTCAATTTGTCACAAGCAAGACCTCAGGAAGTAGGCAGTCTAAATGCATGAGATTTAAAACTCCTAACAGCAAGGTGAGAATAGTGGTTGATGAGTGTGCAAATTAAAACAAGCAATTTTTTATATTAACAGAATCTAAATTATTTTATTCCTTTTCATTAATTAACTTCGATATATAATCTGTATTCAAGTAAAAGATAAAGCAAAAAATTTTTATTGTAATTAATGCTTTAATGCCCTCAATTGATTTCATAACATGCAATGATAGAGACCAAATTTGAAATTTTTTGGGGAGCTAATGTAGCAAGTTAGATGTCAGTAAACTAACTAGCTAGATGTCAGTAAACTAACTAGCTAGATGTCGGTAAACTAACTAGCTGGATGTCAGTAAACTAACTAGCTAGATGTCAGTAAACTAACTAGCTAGATGTCAGTAAACTAACTAGCTAGATGTCAGTAAACTAACTAGCTAGATGTCAGTAAACTAACTAGCTAGATGTCGGTAAACTAACTAGCTAGATGTCAGTAAACTAACTAGCTAGATGTCGGTAAACTAACTAGCTGGATGTCAGTAAACTAACTAGCTAGATGTCAGTAAACTAACTAGCTAGATGTCAGTAAACTAACTAGCTAGATGTCAGTAAACTAACTAGCTAGATGTCAGTAAACTAACTAGCTAGATGTCAGTAAACTAACTAGCTAGATGTCAGTAAACTAACTTATTGTATTACTATCGTTTTTGTTTTGTTTTGTATTTGTTGTTTTGTTTGTTTTTTTTTGTTTTAATCCAAAGTGCTATCAAAACATTGTACTTTTGCTTATCTCTTCTTTTCCCTAAATGTAATTTAGGTCATAAACGATTATCGTGGAAAGGCCTGCAGATTTTGGGACTCTGTTGGTTACAACGTGTGACACATAGCACATTGTGATGTATTGTTAATTAATAATATGGGCTATTATATATTTACTACAAGAGTTGTCACTCAGGTAGCTATGGGCTATTATATATTTACTACAAGTGTTGTCACTCGGGTAGCTATGGGCTATTATATATTTACTACAAGTGTTGTCACTCAACAGCAGTATGGGCTATTTACTACATAGAACTTGTATCACTCGCAAGCTAACTTTGCAAAAATATATGCTACAAGTGAACTCACTCATGTTCGTATCAGATCAATATATTTACTACAAGTGTTGTCACTCGGGTAGCTATGGGCTATTATATATTTACTACAAGAGTTGTCACTCAGGTAGCTATGGGCTATTATATATTTGCATAAAACTGCAGTTGGCTAACATCAATGGAAATAATTACTCACTTATCAGTAATGAAAGTTTGCTGACCCCATGTTTATTTATCTCAAAAACATACTATTGCACACTTCATAATGAATTTAAATTGTTATACAAACTAAACTATAAATAAATTAAACATGTGTAAAAAATGTACTAATGAGTTACTTATAAGTAAATGATGTAATCCCTACAATAAAAAAGAAAATAATGGATGTAAAAAGAAGAAATTTGGGTAAGTACAAATGTTATTATTTGAAATTACTTCACAATGAATTTTGACAGACTACCTTTTGAATGTCTGAAGCTAAACTTGATAATTCAATGTCTTCTAATAGTTCAATAAGTCCTTCCCATGTGGTGGGATAACGATATGCTCCTTCTTCACTGCTGAGCCATAAACGCATGACTTCTTTACAACGATCTTGTACTCTGTGGTAGTTGAGTTCTATTTGTTGGGTGAGAGCAGGACTAAATTCAAGTAGGTCACTGATATCACTCCATTTGGGACTAAGTTCTGAGATTATTTTAATTCTGTGCTTCTCATTTTTGGAATCAGTCCACTTTAGAAGAACTAGATTGCCCATGGTAAAGGGATAGCCTAGAAATATATGTATTTTATATACATTCTTATTTGGAACAGTTATCATGCAACAATTACCCTTGTCATTAATAATTATTCATGACTAGCACAGTTCGATAATTTACAAAATGCTGGAATTGATTGCAGTTATCTAGCTCTGCTAACAAGTTTTTGATTATTTATGTGTAATACTATTAGCCCCCAAACTATCCAATTCTCATATTAGCAGCAACTATTGTAATTATCATTGCCACATCGCTAAATACACACAAATTGAGGAAACATAGGAAATCAATATAACCACAAAAATTAGTGTTGAGTCTGACGAATCACACACATGCAAAGTTAAAAAATCAATGCTTCATTATATTGATGCAATAGCAACAATGAGTTTAATAATTGGTGAGCTAGCCCAGTGAAGCAAGATGCTATAAAAAAAATTTAGAAAATTTTATTGAACATCAAAATATGCAATAGAAGTATTAATTGAAAATTATTAAATTTGTGGTTTGTGGACCTTCATCAGTGATATTACAATAAAATAATGACTAATTTAAAATCATAATATTACTACTGAAGGTTCATGGGACCAAAAATTTGATAATTTTCAATTAAAATTCCTATTGCACATTTTGAAGTTCAATAAATTATATTATTGAAGATGCAATAATGAATTATAAATACTATAGGTTTGAAAAAATTGAGTCATAGTGCTAGAACACTTTCAATCAATGTTTTACTAATAAAGGGTTGTAGCTCATAGTCTCTTGCTTTGCTCAATACTCATGTATAGAATAAAGGGAATACAAAAGTGTAAACAAATTAAAACTATCTGCTCTAAGTATAAGAGTCCTTCATGATTTTATTTATACATTTCTTTGGTGATAGTCAGTAATAATTTTAATAAAATGTGGTTGAAACTATAATTTTGCAAATACCTAGACTTGCACTGATTAAACATTTTGAAGCAAACAAATTTTAAACATTAATGTGCAAGTATATTAGCTACTTCAATATGTTTATGATAAATTTTTTTGAGAATTAGAGCCATGTGGTGCTAAACATAATTACTTTAAATATGCAGTTGAATAAGTACATAATTACTTTACCTTTCTCTTGTACAGATTGTTGATCCATTTTTTTCATTGCTATATTAAAATAATTATTACATAGTTCAATTATCATGTAGCCAAATTGAAACTATTGTCAAAATCTAGTTTGTATACTATGTTGAAAAACTTCTACCTAAACATACTATATGCATATATGAATGGTTGATGGCTACATTCAGAATTTATCATTAGAATGACTTGCTCCCAAATTCTTACAAATAAGTATAACCACATGCTCAAACTAACCTATGTAAGAGCAAGGTTACAAATTATTAACAACTACTAAAACGAAGCACCAAAGGTGCGAACCCTCAGCACTACTATACACTAGCTAGCTATAACAAAATCAATTCTCGGACTGAAAAAATAATGTATTAAATACATTATTTTTTCATGGATATTCCTAATCAGGTGTCAATACGGCTCAAGCAATGAAAACAGTAATGTCTGAAAGAAAGTAGCTAAACATGCAGGAGACTCTCACCGGTATATAGTTTCAACGTAAAACACTGAATTCCAGCACTCATCTACTTACTGTTCGGCATAAAGCAAAAACTACCACTGGCAGAAAAAGAAATTATTTGCTCACGTGATTGTAACATGATGATAGGGGGCATTACCTACAAAAGCTTGAACTTATGTGGAGCTGACAGGATACTTTTTCTAAAAAAATCATATATACAGTGCGTATATAGTACTTATTACATGAGTCAGAGTGTGATATGGTGAAATATTTCATGAGCAGGCTAATTTATTTTCACGAGCCAGAGGTGAGTGAAATTAAAGCCTGAGAGTGAAATATCTTGCCATATCACTCTAACAAGTGTAATAAGTGGTTTATTCCACACTAGATATCTTTACTACTGTAGTTAGTACTAGAGGAAGGGTACTCACAGCTAAAGTTGGTTGTAGGGGCTACCCGCACCCACAGCCCCTCCCCCCTCCCCTTCCCCCGTTGAGCAGGGTACACCAGAGGAAGGTAGCTGTAAAAACCAGAAAATTGAAAAGTTTGGCCCGATTGCTATAACTACAAGGGTAATGAGCTGGCACAGTACAGCACGAAATATCTTGAGTTATTTCACAGGTCATGTGCCTAAAAGATATTGTGAAGATATCTAGGGTAGAATAATTATACATATACAGTGTGTGTAATACAATACCCAAAACTAATTCTCAGTTCAAAAACATAAGTATATATAAAGGGATATTATGTAATCACTCATCTTGATTTTAGTATAATTTAACCTCACCCTATTTTATATTAAATATTCCTAATTATATTGCTCACTCGCCGCCAAATATGCTACCTACATATTCCATGAATATGCGTCAATTTATGACGCAAGAAATTGATTCACAGATGACATTTTCCTCATTAAAGATTCCAATTTTGGGCATTTAGCATTTAAATAGCTACACCGGGTTACATTAGTTAACAATGTATTATAAATACTTTTTACTCATATATAATTCAGCGAGCGAGCGAAGCGAGCGAAGCTGACTCTCAGTCGTGTTCAATTGAGATTTCAGATATATATATATATGTAGGTATGTATGCGTACGTCAAAAAATTTCGCCCGCGCTTCTAATTACGTAAGTTAGGTAAAGCGTTCACAGTTCCAGTATTTTTCAATTAAAGAGCACGGAGAATCCTGCTGCACTGCCTTACGCAACTTTGTTTCAACCAAAAAGTTTATAGCTACTCTCTTCTTGAAACAATTGTTAAGTCTTTGTCAAGCTGCGCTTTTTTGCCACTGCTTTCGAAGTTTATTCAGGTAATTCTGTTATTGTTAACTCTTCATGCCTAATCATTGCTATTATTTAGCGATTTCCTTCACAAATCATCTTTACCTATACTCATGTATTTACTCGCTCGCCATGCATTTGCGCTATTCGAGCGCACCACTAGTAGTAAATCATTTTATCCATAATATACTTACTCTTTAAACTATCAGATGACTCTCCTGCGACCACTACCTTTTCTTCCTGGATATTTATAAAATTAATTATAAATAGCTAATTTAAAATTGAAGCAAATATATTCATACCTTATTGAACCAAATCTTTTGCTTGGAATCTTTCAATGACACAATCTTCGTCTTTATTCGATTTTCCAGACACTTCATTTTTGTAAATGTCTCATCTTCTAGTATGCACACATGAAATGAGCTTGGATGAGATGATTCGTGCATGCATTCAAATCCATACTGAACTCTGGCATTGTTATATTTGAGGTTGGTATTAACTTCTATCAACAGATTATAAATAGTGGTTCTTATGTCACTACACTGAAGTGAAGTAGGTACGACTGGATCGGATTCCCTAAGTAAAACAACTTTAATAAAGTGAACACAGTTTATGATAGTTACTGTGTCATAATCTTTTCCTACAAGAAATGAAATCTTGTTACGGCAAGGATCATCTTCTTGGAAACTCCAGTGCTGTTTTTGTTTACAAATAATTGCTATAATGAGAGATGAAAATACTCCAAGTGGCAAATAGCCACTTTTATATCGATACATAATTGGTGCTATATCAGGAGATGGTGAAATCTGTGACAGTTCCTCTTTTGTAGCACTTTTCAGAATACTAGGCATGAAGTATGTGACCTCAGTTGTGTCTTTTGGCACAGGAAGTGGAGCTAAAATATTGTGATGTTCTAATAGCACGATCAACTTTTCCATAGATATTAAATCTTCTGTATTGTGTTTGGTAGCTTTTCTCAAATCTAATAGCGTAAACTGAGCTTTTGTCTTAAAATTTTCGGCAGCTAATTGGCCTACGTTGCTAAATACGAAAGTCGTCTTCACTAATTGAGTTGTAGCATCAAACAATATCTAAATCATAAGTATGAAAACAATAAATAAATAATAACATTGTAATACGTAACTAACCTTAGTGTCACAAATAATGATGTCTTCAAATCCCTTTACTTCAGAATAGTATAAGAGTGAGCCTACACGATAGTGGAGAAACCACAAAACTGTAGGTAAGTCTTCATGACTAATTCCCAGACTTTTAGCAATGTCTTTGCATTCATCCATCTTCATTACATGCTTGTCTTTAGATCGCATTACGATGTTGAACATTAACCAGGTACAAGGAATATTGACTTTACCAAGGTTCTTCTTTATACAATTTTCAAATATGGTTCTGGCTGAATCAATCTCTCCTTGAGTGCCACTCATGTTATTAATGGGTAATGTAATGTATTTTTCAGTTGCATATTCAACAATACTCTTGTGATAAAAATCAGTATGTTCTATAGCCTTTCTCAACACTTGATCTCTTTTTTCAAATTCTTTTTGAGTAACCTGGTCTCTAAACGTTCCTATAAACATAGCCTTGGAGGAGCAAGGTACACTTTTCTCTGGGTTATTTGATTCTTGTATGAGAGAAGAATGGTGTGTTTCATTAGGAACTTCCATACAAGCTATGCTAGCTAGTGTTTGGAACGTTAATTCCTCTAAAGTTACCACAGAGTCTTCCTTGTCTGTACAGACTCCTTCTTCATTAGTATAGTATATTTTATAAACTTGATGAAAAGGATCAGTCAGTCGACTAAATATAAGATTGAGTGAAGGCCCCATGAGAAATCGAGACATAAGATCTAAAAACTCAGTCTGTCCTCCGTGGTCAGTAGTATTCAAATATATGACATCTTCAAGTAAACATTGTACTCTCTCATAATCTTTATTAGCCATTGCTTCTTCATATGTGGGATATATTTGAGCAATATTTGGAGGAACAAAATCATTCCTACTGGCTTCATGTGTTTTTGTGAGTGCAGGTGAACTGTCTGACTCATTTGTTGAAGATTTCTCTTTCGCATCCTCTGGAGATGGCATACTTGTATTTGAATCCCCGGCAGCATATTGGGAATTTTCAGCCTGTGGAGTAACTGTCACATCTGTATTAATACAAATAATAGTATGAATATTGTAAATATTCCATTAGCTTTATATGCTAAAATAAGAAACCTCATAGTAAAAATTACTGGTAATTATTGTTGTTGTTTTTTAATTATAAAAATGGCTACATTTATAATACACAAAAATTTTATGGTAAATCGCTAATTTTACCATGTATAGATTGATATATGATGCCATTAAGAAAAGTGGTTTCCCCTACTAGATTCTTCTCATTCCATTGTCCTTTGTTCACAAATCCAACAGATGTTTTAATGCTCTGAATGAAGAGTTGTTTTCTGTCTGCTACTCCAGTACTTGGTAGTTCATGGTACATTTTAGCTTCAATAAAGTTAATGAATTCTCCAAGTAGTCGACGTAGAGTGGAACTTTTTCCTGAACGAGGTAAGCCAACAAAATTTAAGCGTCCTACAAACATATCTACACAAACTTGATTCTTTATGGCTTCTTCACAGGCACTCTCTATTTCTTTCTCTGTGACTACAAAGTATGCATGATGATATCAATGACATCCTGGGCATAATCAATTCAGTAGTAAATAGCTATTTTAGTTTTTCCTTCCCAGATTATAAAGTTCAACATTAATTAATTCTATTTTTATTCAATGCACAGACAATTCATATTAAAAACATACATTTTTTATTTACATTGTACATGCCATGTATAAAATACTTCTATTATATTACCATAAAAACTTTCATTTACAAGCAACAAGTAGTATAGAACAGAAAACAAGTAAGCTTCAAAGTGTAACAAAGCAATATAGCAGTTTTTCTCTTTTTTTATTTTTTTGGTTGTTGTTGTTGTTTTTACAGCCAATAAATATATACAGTGGAACGTCGATCATCCAAACTAATTTGGGATTGGGGTGTTCATAAAATCAAATAGTTCATATAATCAAATTAAATATATATATTATATATATTATATATATATATATATTTATTGCAGCTTTGATATTTTTACTTGAATATTTCCGCATCACGCGAGCGTTCTGTATTCTCCCATATTGTACGGTTTATATTGTACGCTACTTGTAGCGCGCGCGTAGCGAGTAAAATCAATGAAAATTGTATTGTAACCGGTTGAGAAAAATTTCAAAGAAGCAATAAATCACTTATCACACTCGTCGTACAATATGGGAATGATATTTTACTCTCACGCCACATTTTCACTCGCCTTTGGCTCGTGAAAATATTTTGCGTGCTCGTAAAATATTTTCCCATATTGTACTCTGACTCGTGCTATAAGTATTATATATATATATATATATATATATGCTTATTTATTCCATGCTAGATATCTTTACAATATTATTTTTAGGTAGTGACCCATGAGATAACTCAGTTATCACATAGTGTTATCCCATGGTTGTACTGTGCAAAGTTGGAAGTATTATCCACGAAATAAGGAACATTACAAACCAAATATTTCCTTTCCTAAGTGGGAGTTATGTAATCTGTAGTCAGGAATTTATTTTAGAAGACAAAAGTATGTAGTTTATCTTTAGTTATTCCTGTACGTTGGCCTTTAAAGCATTATTAATGAAGCATCAAGGGTGCGAACCCCTCAGCATTACTATACACCAGCTAGCTATTACAAAGACCAAAAAAAAATATTTAGAATAGTATCAACATGAATATGCCAATGTGTAGTTCATGCTAGTCAATATGTATAGCTTGAGCAAGTCAATATGCAACTCGTGCAATGAAATGGTAGAAGTTAATGGAAAAAAATTTTGTGTAATATTATTCATTATTTTATGACGAAATTGCTTATTGGACGAATAAAGAGAACAATACTATATACAGTGAAGGGTTACATTTATGTAGTAATCTGCAATTAACTCTGCAGTAGTTATCATGATTGCCCTGTTAGGAGTATTGAATTGAAAAAACACACCAAAAAACCCAACATGCTATTTTCATTTTCCCCTAAATAAAAAGAAAATGTATAATTATTTTGCAGAAATTATTTATTTGCTAGGCAGTATTTAAATTTTTTGTGCACATACTAGATTACACAACACAATCTTGACTATATATGTCTTAAACTGTGCGAAAAATGTTAAACTCAGTTATAATAATCTGATATGAAATTGTCCATAAACAAATATTCAAAATAAACACAAATCAATTTGAGGTATACTTCAATTAACATCTATAATTTATGGAATTCCTATACACTAAGTCCAAACAATCAACATATTACTTCATATCAGCAACTTGTAGCTATATCTTACCTTTTAGCAGTTTCTTTGCTATTAGTCTATCCTTATTTCTCAACTCTGAAGAATGTATAATTTCAGATACTTTCCATTCAGTGGAAGAGGAAGTAGAAGATGTAGTAAGCTTTACTTTCTCTATTAAATCAAATTATAAATATAATAATAACCTAAAAGTTGCTGTTACCAATTTATGACTACTTTACAATATTGGTATGCATAAACTCAGACTAATCCTTTGGTAATTGCATCTTCTTATAACTTTTTTGAGAAAATCGTGTAATGTGATTATTTTAACCCTTTCATTACTGAATTGCCAGGGCTCAGGCAGACATAGCCAACTCAGGGTTACATAAAGGGCTATAACAAGTAAATTAAGCACAAAGGTACCTATAAACCTGTGATTACATTGTAAAGTTAAGTACTGAAACAATATTTTCAGACTATGCTGCCATAGTGATTGTAAGACCCAGGATTGATGACAACAGAAAAACTCCCACCTTCACCCAGATTGCAAAAAGTAGGGCTGAAGGAGATCATTAAATAGAAAAACAGTACATGCATAACACATGTATTGTGTCAATTCACGTGGCTGCAACATTTTACTTTGTGCGCAAGTTTCAGTCAGTCTAGTTGAATCTTGTGTTTTTGCTCCTTCCTTACACTCTATTTAATATGAAAAACTAAAACTAAACTTTACACAACATAAAAAAAACTGAAACTAAATATTTTAAAATTTCATTTAAAACCAGTAAAGTGGATGACAAGAACTACTATTACTAAAACCAATTCACCTGAACCATGCAATTAATGAAGATTTCAAATGGCAATTCCTAAACTTTAGCTATAAATATACAGTAAAAATATATAAAAAAATATATAGTATTTTATGTACCCAACATTTCATAGAAATATGCTATTTTGAAGTTGTTTCAGAAAAAGTTCATGAACTACTCTCTTTGAAGAATTAGAGAAGCAACTAACTTGTAAGGTTGGGTGATATACCAGTATATAGTCATGATCGCGGTATCTGTCAATAACTGTCTGGCGGTATCGTGTTGGCTAGCAATATTGAAATATTGAAAATCTAGAAAAACCACCAAAACTTACCTGCGCGCGCATAATGCGCAGGAAGTGACGCGCACGCAATAGTCGAGCAGCTGTATTTTTATTCTCTTGCAAGAATGGCAGACCCTGCGACGAGAGTACCGAAGCTACACAAGAAGCCTGGAAGCAAGAGTCAAGTGTGGAACTATTTTGGCTTGGAGAAAAAGGATGGAGAGTTTCAGAAGGAGACTGTAATTTGTCGCACTTGTTATCGAAGAGTGGCAACCAAGAATGGGAACACTAGTAACTTGCTTGCACATTTGCGCACTACCCATATCAATCTTCACTTGCATTTAAAGGCGGCTATGATGAAAGAATCGCTAGCAACACTAGGAGCCTCAACTTCAAGAAAGAGGCCTGCTGATCAACTGTCACTTGCAGAGTCAGTGGATAGAGTACAGAGGTATGAACGAATTTGAAGCCAGACAAGGTTGAGATGCTAACCTTTCTTTCAAAAACTTGTAATTGGACCCATAATTCTCCATTTTTTTCTCATAATTCAAAGTTTCAATAATTTCTTTTCCCATCCTTCAAAGTTTCAATATTTTCTTTTTTCCATTCTTCAAAGTTTCAGTAATTTCTTTTTTTCTTTTTTTTTCCCCTCATCATTCAAATTTTCAAAGATCTTTTTTTTATATATTTTTTCCTCATCATTCACAGTTTGGCTTGTCATTAAAAATTCTTGCTGTTAGTTTTTTTCCCTAAATAATTAATAATATAAAAATATTCAATATTATAGTCATATCACAATATTGTCCTGCCAAAATATCGTGATACAATATACCCCAATATCGCCCAACCTTAGAAGCAACACAAATTAAACCAAAGCCATGATTGTAAAACTAACTGAGCATTTTAGCTAACTAAATTTTCAGGACATTAGGGGGAAAAAACTAAAACTTAGCTTATAAATTATTTTTGGTATGAATAACTATGTCTGAAATCTCTAACCAAAAACACTGAACTCAACCTTGACACATTTGTGCCAGGTGTAAACCATCTCACAGTGAAGACAAGAAGTTATAAGCATCATTATAATTTGCTGACCACAAAAACCTTATCAGTCGAGCATTAAAATGGGTTTAAAGCGCCACTCCACTGAGTCAAATCAACTCCAATTTAATGTTTACTAATATTTCATTCTTAAAAGAGTTCAATAAGTGCAATCAGCTACGCTTCTTACAAATTGTATAGTGTTAAGCACCACAATGAAGACGAAGTTTAAAAGCATGAGTCAAAATACAGTTGCCATTTAAGGTACCACAGCTGTCTTCTCTTGTAGGTTCTTGCAACCCTTTATGCTATGTTACGCAGTATAAGTTGAAATGGTACAACTGTTAGCCATGTAAAGGTGATAGAAAAATTGTATTGTCACTCAGTGGATCTCACAGTTCACTATAATTTGTTGGTTGACAATTAAAACAAAATCTAAACGCATAAGTCTGAAAGCAGCTGAATCCGTTCTTAATATTCCTGATCACCACATACAGCAGGAGGACGCTTTACCCAACTTATGCAAGTAAAGTCATGTCCAAAAACAAAAAAGCTCGCGCACAAACCATAAAAGTCAGCAAAAAATACATATCACAAAGCATTGCTTAAGTTACCTTTATGAGTGTCTTACTTGCTTCATTCGCTAATAATTATTATAACACTCACCCAGCCTTAATATCGTAGTATCTGATAGTCGACAATTCTTGTCATCCATTCCTCCAAACAGCACTACTTCAGTGAATTCAGAAGAAAAATCAAAAGCAGCTGCACCAAAGTGACCTTTTCTAGGCTGTGACAAGTTAGTTATCTAAAATACAAAATATTAAACAAAGATAACTAACAAAAGCTAAACGTTCTGATGTTATAATAAATGCACTTTAATATTTCATGCATATATTATTATCAATTTTAAAAGCCATTTTATCATTTTCTCACCAACATAATTCAATTAGCAAGTGGGTGAAGCAGGCAAGACTGTATTAAAGGATGAATACTTTGAAAAAAGGGTCTATGTTACTTGTTTGGCAAGCAAGCGAAGCGAGCAAGACTCTATCAGAAGTAACACAATCAACAATTGATGATATTAGTTTATTGGCGTGTTTGGAAGTACATATGGGATTACTCTACCCTTGAGTTTGTGTGCGCTTGTGGTCAACCACGTCTCATATTTCACCAAACAGAATCTTTTTTTTTACACGTATCCATCATCCAAGGACATTTAATTGTTTACCCCTTTAAAAAAACTCTGGGGAAGCCTATGCATTTGTTTTTAAGAAAGAATAAAGCTAATATATTTACAGCATTTGAAATGTTTGCTTTAAGACACTTTTTAGCTAAGCAGTAGCTGTAACACCACACTTTCACATGCACATTTACTCTCTGGATATACCAACACAATACTTACATTGTATTCTCTTTATTACTTGACTTATTGGAAAGGTTTTTAAGTATGAATGATACTGTTGCATAGGGCATATACCTGACACAACAGTGAATATAACAAGATAACTTATCAAGACCACCACCAGTGCCCCCCCCCCCCCCCCCCTAATGTTGGGGCACAATTTAACGAGGTGATTTCTCACATAAACACTTAAACCACAAAAACATGCCTTTGGAGCCCCCTCCCCCATACCAAACATCTTCCTACACAACTGACCACTAATTTGAGAGTAAAATGAACTCCAGTAAGTTTGTAAGAAATGCTGATGTAAGCAAGTCTTATTTTAGGGTTAGGCTCAAGTGTGATAATTATTTAGAAACGCTTGATTTTCTTCTCAAATTACAAGAAAAGTTGCGGCAAGTGGTTACTATGGCATTAAAAACCCTTTACAATAATAGCTAAGTGCTTCATGCTAGGAGTTTGTTCGGGACTGCTATCAATGGTTCAAATCCCAAATGGAAGCACTTTTCTGTCAACTAAAGTGCGGGGAGAGCTTGACGCATTAATCATTCAGGTAATGGATCCTTTAGCAATTCAGCTCAGCTCATGAACTATTCATGAATACACACATTTTTATCATCGTAACTGACAGATGAGCGTATTATTATATAGATTATACATGATCTTACCAGTTGCCAACTTTGTGTGAGTACATCAAGGCACCAAACATCACTCAAAGTCTGTTCATTATAATAATCATCATCATAAGCTCCACCAATTACTACCAACTGTGGATTGTTGGTTTTATAATCAAGACAAACAGCTGCATGATCAGCTCTACGAGGCGGGATTGGTGCTCCAACAGAATACAAAAGTTGAGTAAAATGCTATGAATAAGAAATAATGTTTTATTAAGCAAAAACTAGAACAAATATTATCACAAAAACAATGAACTCAAGTAGTCCTTAAGACCTATAAGTAATATAACAACCAGCATAAAATGCATGTTTGTGATTGTAACTACGTGCATATGTAGCTACATCAGATGTGTTGTAATAACAAAACTTAAGTTATTTCTAAATATGAAAGTATGATCAAATTAACACAATATAAAAATCACTCTGTCAGAACCCAGTAACAGCTCTGAGAGCATCTAAAATTAAGCTTCAGTTGGTACCATTGGTAATAGTATTTAAAATACAATATCTATACACTAGATGTATTCCCTCTCTTTCACAGGTTTCTTTTAACAATACAGAATTAAAAATATTTGGTCACCACTGAAAATCAACCCAGGACCGCTTGTATAACGCGCAAGAAAGAAATTGTGAGCACTTGTGTGTAGCAAATGGTCCTGTGTTCAATTCACAGTGGCAACCATATATTTTTAATTCTGTATTGTTAAAAAAAAAGCCTATGAAAAAGAGAGAATATATATGTTAATCAGATGAGAATGTACGATATACATGATTTTAATTTTAACCTGATACCATTTTTTTTTTGCCTAATAAACTTAATGAAATGATAAATGACATTCCTACATAACAAAAGTATTTGTCATTGCTGTCATTATATAGATTAGTAATATTTATTTGTATCACATTGCAAAGTTTCAGTGTTGCAACATAATTTATTTATAGTACTGAATTCTTAACCCATTCACTGCTGAATTATCAGGGCAATTAAAAACAATTTAAAGTTTGTCTAAAAAATGTCCTTAAAAGAAAAATATAAAGTGCAAATACATAAACAGTTTTCCCATATCTGATACTAAACTATGTGTAGCTAATTCTTCAGTACTAGTGGTGTGCTTGAGCACAAATGGCGAGCGAGCCTAAAGACTATACTAATTTTATATGAATGATTTTGACTTCTAACACTGAAGCTACTGAAAATAAGGTCCAGTTTTTTAATTTCGCATACACGGTAAAGGGATTTCAGTGCCATAGTAACAACTCTCTGCAACTGCTTGAATTGAAGGGAAAACAACAACAACAAAACAATACACGTTATTTAAAAGTTTTCTTTGTGATATTCTTTAGCTAAGTAGTGGTTGTAACACACAATGTTTTTGACAACTGGACATGCACCTACAATGTCTTTTCAAGTAAATACTGTTGTGCACGGCTTATAACCATGACAAAGAGCGCATTGACTTACCACCGCCACTAACTGGAATAGAAATGGAAGTCCCTTAAGTTTTCAAGCTTTAACTGCACCCGCAAAAGAATTCAAAACGGTAAACAATTCAATTTCTAGGGTGATACGGGGTACTGATCGATAAACCAGAGGATTCTGTTTAGTGCAATTTGGGACGGGGTCGACCACATAACTAACACAAAAACGCGAGGGTCAAAGTACAAAATGACATACGTACGTCCAAACATATATACAAATAAATAAATAAATAAATAAACAAACATCCCCGATTTTCAATTGTGTTACCCCTGTAAGTGTCTCGCTCGCTACGCTCGCTCGCCAATAACTACTTCATCATCATGCAAGTCTTCACCACTCCTTTGTCTTCCGAAACAGTAGTCAAACACCTGGATTCTTTCACAGAGCAACTCTCTATTTGTTGTTGAATGGCGTTTAAAGGCATAAACTTCTTCGGCACCTTCTGGTTTACTAGATTCACACCACCTAAAATGCCCCCAATTTGCTGTTATCCAGGTCTACTACCTCAAAAATTGACTGCCTGGTTGTCATTTTGAAATAAGTCAAACTCTGACTTCGAAAGCTAGCTCAATGTTAGCGATGTAGCCTTAGAAATACCGCTGCAAGGAGTTCAAACATGCACTGACTAGCTAAATAACTAACTTCTTGATGCTACAGCATTCAAGCGAGGCAACACAAATGAGCATAAACAACAATTTCCTCAGGTGATACTTCAAACTGCCGTATGGCGGTTACAGCGGTGAAAGGGTTAAAGATAAATAATAGTAAAATTTATTTTTGTAACTATTAAGTTGATTTGTATGTTTGACAAAGTACAACAATTCTTACCATTCTTGTCACATCTAACATGTAAGTGTCATTGAAATCCCTAGTTCCATCTTCTCCACCAAACAAGATTGCATGTGTAGGACTAATACAGGTGAGTGTAAAACTAGATCTAGGAGAAGGTCTAGTTCCAGTGATCAATGGAGAAGACCATGTACCTAATTAGAAATAATGCATGCCATATTTTATGAAGTTATAGTTAAAAATTCTAAAAATAGTATGGCATGGAGCAAAGGGAGCTAGACAGTATTAGAGATTAATTGAAACTTAGATTGCTGTAAGTATATATGTGAGTGGGTCTAGGAAAAGGGACCTTATGGCGCAAATCAAAAAAATTGAGTTTTTTATGCTAATAAAAAGATACAATTTATCTCAACTTAGTGCTAAAATACTGGAGGGTAAAACCTTCGACACGCAGAGAAACTGGCAGTTGAACTGGGCCCTATTCAGCAAAGCAATTGAACTAGAAATCGAGAAAACATAAATTGAATTTCCACTTCCGGTATAATTAACGTTTCCGTATACTTAACGGCGTACTCCGCATACGCAATTATATCGTACAGCCGCTTTTTCGGCGACTAACGAAGTTTGCGTAGAGTTCTTTTTAGCTTTCAGAGCGTCTCGGAGCCTGTCTTGTTGGAATCCTTGGCTGCTCTATTCGCTGTAGCGGTAAACTTTAAGCCAAATGTAAGCTGTAGAGTGCATGCAGTAGTCTCAAAGCTATGCCGTTTTTTTTTAGCTGCTAGTTTGAAACTCCGCCCATTCACCGTTTATTGTACTTCGAGAATGAGAGAGAATAAAAAGTAGCTTGTCTTTTCACGGCACGCTTGGGGTCTTTTAAGTCGTTTTGACATGCGAAATTTGGCATAGACGTAGAGTAAGGGTCACTAAGACTAATTCTGCAAAAAAACAAAAATAGGAGAAAGAAAGAATTTTTCCGATGACCTACTTCTGGAGCCTATATCTCAATTTCAATTTTTGCGCCGTAAGGTCCCTTTTCCCAGACCCGCTCACATATATATATATATATATATATTATATATTCCACCCTAGATATCTTTAGGTACATGACCTTGAAATAACTCAGGATAATTCAAGCTGTTATTTTCTACCCTAGTAGTTATAGCAACATGGCCAAACTAGTCCATTTTATTGTTTTTTTTACAGCTGCCTTCCCCAGGCATAGTGTACTCAACCTGGTTAGAGCAGCTGCTAAAATATCAACTGGGGGGGGGGGGGTAGCCCCTACAACCAACTTTACCAGAGAGTTACTGTCCTCTAGTACAAACTACAACAGTGAAGATATCTGGGTAGAATAAACCACTTATTACACTTGTCAGAGTGATATGGCTAGGTATTTCACTCTCAGGCTTTGCCTCTGGCTCTGAAAATAAATTAGCCTGCTCTTGAAACATTTAGCCATATCACACTCTGACTCATGTAATAAGTACTATCTTAAAATTATTTTTTGGGCTTTTCCACAGTTTCTTCAGGTACTAGCTACCACTTTTCACTTTAAATTTAGGCACCAAACTGTGTGGTAATTCAGGGGAAACTTGCTTGGGTAGCCCATTGGGACATGTATAGAGTGCACCAGCTAAAAACTATGATTAGTATAATTACTAGTGCTCGGTTTAGTAAGCACTGGATTCACACACTATAGCTTTTTTGCCCAGGAAGTACCATTTAGTAATGCAGTACAAATTGTCTTGAATATTGCAATCAATAGGCTTAACAAAAATGTGGCAAGCCAAATTAGTAAAGTGCATCAAATTCACTGACAAAGAAAAAATTGTGCACTGGGCATATATATATACTTCATCACACATCTATTTTAAACATATTCATTCAATTTCAAACTGACATAGACTTTTCAAGGTCAACACATAATTGAATAACTATTCTGTTCAGACCACAAAAATAACTAATGAGTCTCAATTGAGATTTTGGTATATATATATATATATATTTATTCCACGCTAGATATCTTCACAATGATATTTTTAGGTAGTGACCCGTGAGAATCTCACGATATCACAAAGTTATCTCATGGCTGTATTGCGCAAGCTCATTACCAGAGTATTTATAGCAACTAGGCCTGGCCACAAGTTTTCTGGGTTTTTACAGCTACCTTTACTCTAGTGGAACCTACCCCGCCAGGTTAGAGCAGATGTTATAATATTAGCTGGGGTTGTGGGGAGCCCCTAGTGAGTTTTCGCTAACTTTACACCATTAGTTACCAAAAAACTACTTCAGTGAAGATATCTAGTGTGAAATAAACCACTTATTACACTTGTCAGAGTGATATGGCTAGATATTTCACTCTCAGGCTTTATTTTCAATGCCTTTGGCTGTGAAAATAAATTAGCCTGCTCGTGAAATATTTCACCATATCACACTCTGACTCATGTAATTGGCGAGCGAGCGTAGCGAGGGAGACACTTACAGGGGTAACGCAATTGAAAATCAGGAATGTTTGTTTGTTGGTGAGCGAGCGAAGCGAGCGAGACACTATTAGGGGTGAACAATTGAATGCAAAATCAGGTATATGATATATGCATATATGTGTGTATGTATGGATAATACGTATGCCTCTCAAACGCGCACGCGGGGTTTTTTTTTTTTTCTCCTAAAAACACGGCTTTTCAGGCTTGACCTCAGTTTCTTCGGATATTATGACATTAACCAAGCCTTACTTTATAACCTGGGCTAAAAATTGTTAGAGAATTCCTGCAAAAGCGCTTGTTTTTCAAGTCACAAACAATTGCTGTGACCGGTTACTAAGGCATTGAAGATCCTTTACCAGACTTAATTTTCAAAACTTCGCCGTTTTGGGAGGCTACGAAGTGCCAATTGTTGGTTGTCAAGACCCACCGGTAGTCAGAATGCCTTAATATTAATGCTAAGGAGGCTGCCAATACTCGCGGAAGCTGAGGTAAAATATGTATTTCGACATTTGTTAGCTAAAATTACAAAAATAACTCTGGCCTTTCTTTTTTGTATCCGAGAACTTGTTGTCAAGAGTGACTGGTAAATTCAGATAGTCAGAATGGCTTCAATTTGATACTACTGAAGTTACCACTACTCAAGAATATGAGGTAAGAAGGTAATTTTGTATTTGATTGCTAAAATTAAGGTCTTTTGTTTTTGTAGCTTTGAACTTGTCAAGAATTATCAGTAATTCAGATAGTCAGAATGGCTTCAGTTTGATACTACGGAAAATACCAAAACTCAGGAAATTTAGGTAAGTAGAAAGTACCATTATTCATGTAAGAGAGTAATTTTGTATTTCTATGCTAAAATTAATGTTCAACTGCTATTATACTACTGTTTTCAATAGAAATAAGCATAATATAGATTATGTAGTAGCAATACTGCAATTTTATGTACTTAACTTGAGGCTCGCTCGCCATTTGTGCTCAAGCACATCGTGTATATTTGGTACGTATTCCCCTTAAACGCACGCACGGGTTCCCTTTTTTCTCCCCAAAACGCCACTTTTTAGGTTAGCCCTTAGCTTGTTCTGGTACTACAGGATCAAGTAAGGTTAACTTCAACTATTGACTTAATATTGTACGATATTTCGAAGAATTACCCTTTTTTTTCGGGTCCCAAAAGGCTACGCAAGGTATTGAACCCTTTACCAGACGTAATTTTTTTAATACTAGGCCGTTTGTTAGTAGCGGAGTGATTTTTGTCCGGATTTACTGGTCATTTGGACAACTATCAGAATTGCTTAAAAGCTATTGTTCATTCAAGCTTATTTGTTAGATGAAAGTAATAGTCAACGGCTGTATATTCGTACTTTAGATGTAAAACAGAAGCTGTTTTCAAGAGCTACTGGTACTTCACTTAGCAAGATCAGCTAAATTAGTACTGCAGAAGTTACCATTACTCAAGCAATTTGAGGTACTTGTAGTAGTTAGCTACTATAAATTATTAATGTAACTTTAAAATGGGATAGAGTAGTACAGGATCAAAAGCAAGCAGTAAATGTAACATAGCTGTGTCATTATTTTTTAGAAATTACTCGTCTTCTTCAAGTCACAAAGCTAGGGCAAGTGGTTGCTATGATATTGAAACCCTATAATTAGACCTATTTTGAAATACGTGGCCATTATTGTTTGTTTGTTTTTTCAGAATCTGAGTGCTTATGACAAGTGGTCAACTTTTTTTTTATCTGAGTGCTTGTTATGAGAGCCACTGGTAATACTAAATACCAGAAGTTACTATTTCTTGGTAAAACTGAGATTACTCATCTTGTATGTTTTCAACATATTTTTTTGTAGCTGAGTCGAGATGCTTGTTGCCATTAATTACTAACAATTCATATACTAAGAACTAAGCTAAAATTAATCTTACAATGCTGTAGTTAACTGCAACCTAACTAGGCAGGCTCGCTCGCCATTTGTGCTCAAGCACAACACTAGTTGGCGAGCGAGCGGAGCGAGCGAGACAGTATTAGGGGTGGATAATGCAAAATCGGGTATATGTTATATGTATATATGTGTGTATGGATGGTACGTATGCCCTTAAAACGCGCGCGGGGAACTTTTTTCTCCAAAAAAACACGGCTTTTTAGGCTTAACCCCAGTTTATTCTGAAACTACAGCATTAAGCAAGCCTTACTTTATACTTAAGCGCCGAAGTGTGAGAAAATTCCGGCGAAAACGCTTGCTTTTCAAGACACACAAAGTTGATTCGACCGGTTACTATGGCATTGAAGATCCTTTTCCAGACTTCATTTCAAAACTTCGCCGTTTTAGGGGGGATACGGAGTGCCGATTGTTGGTTGTCAAGAGCCATTGGTAGTCAGAATGCCTGAATATTAATGCTAAGGAAGCTACTACTACTCGAGAGAAGCTGAGGTAAGTACATAATTCCATATTTGTTAGCTAAATATGCAAAAATAACTCTGGCGTTTCTTTTTTGTAGCTAAGAGCTTGTTGCCAACAGTGACTGGTAAATTCAAATAGTCAGAATGGCTCAAATTTGGTACTACAACAGTTACCACTGCTCAAGAAAATGAGGTAAGAAAGTTATTTTGTATTTGTGTGCTAAAATTGATTGTCTTTTGTTTTGTAGCTGAGAGCTTGTTGTCAAGAATTTGAGGTAATTCAGATAGTCAAAGTAAGTTAAATTTGATACTACAGAAGTTATCAATACTCAGGAAATTGAGGTAAGTAGTAATTCCATATTTGTTGGCTAAAATTACAACTAATAACACTGGTTTATTTTTTTATCATAGCTGAGAGTTTGTTCAAGAGTTACTGGTAATTGAGGTTATCAGAATGGCAGATGTTTGATACTATAAAAGTTACCATTAATCAGGTAAGAGAGTGATTTTGTATTTGTTTGCTGAAATATAAGGTCATAACTGCTATTGTAGTGTTTGCATGAACTAAGCTAAAACATGTAGTAACAATACTTAGTTTTATGTTACCTAACTATCAAGCTCGCCCGCCATTTGTGCTCAAGCACACCACTAGTTCAGCGAGCGAGCGAAGCGAGCGAAGCTGACTCTCAGTCGTGTTCAATTGAGATTTCAGATATATATATATATATATGTATGTATACATACGTAAAAATATTTCGCCCGCGCTTCTAATTACGTAAGTTAGGTAAAGCGTTCACAGTTCCAGTATTTTTCAATGAACTGGCGCGGAGAATCCTGCTGCAACTTTGTTTCAACCAAAAAGTTTATAGCTACTCTCTTCCTGAAACAATTGTGAAGTCTTTGTCAAGTTTCGCTTCTTTGCAACTGCTTTCGAAGTTTATTCAGGTAATTCTGTTAGTTTAGTCTGGGATCAGATACTTTAGATTCTCTGATGATGGAAAGGGTTACACTGTGCACTACAGTTAGATGTAATTTCTGTCCTATTTTTCTGTAAAAAGAGTCTGTTCGCTCGCCATGCATTTGCGCTATTCGAGCGCACCACTAGTATATATGTATGTATGTATGGTACGTATGCCCTTTAAACGCGCACGCGGGGAACTCTTTTTCTCCAAAAAAACACGGCTTTTCAGGCTTGACTTCAGTTTATTCTGAAACTACAGCATTAAGCAAGCTTTACTGTATACTTAAGCTCCGAAGTGTAAGAAAATTCCTGCGAAAACGCTTGCTTTTCAAGAAACAAAAAGTTGATTCGACCAGTTACTATGGCATTGAAGATCCTTTTCCAGACGTAATTTCAAAAATTCGCCGTTTTAAGGGGATACCGAGTGGTGATTGTTGGTTGTCTAGAGCCATTGGTAGTCAGAATGCCGTAGTATTAATGCTAAGGAAGCTACTACTACTCGAGGGAAGCCGAAGTAATTACGTAATTCCATATTGGTTAGCAAATATCCAAAAATAACTCTGGCCTTTCTTTTTTGTAGCTAAGAGCTTGTTGTCAACAGTGACTGGTAAACTCAAATAGTCAGAATGGCTCAAATTTGGTACTACAAAAGTTACCACTGCTCAAGAAAATGAGGTAAGGAAGTAATTTTGTATTTGTGTGCTAAAATTGATTGTCTTTTGTTTTGTAGCTGAGAGCTTGTTGTCAAGAATTTGAGGTAATTCAGATAGTCAAAGTAACTTAAATTTGATACTACAGAAGTTATCAATAGGAAATTGAGGCAAGTAGTAATTCCATGCTTGTTGGCTATAACTTACAAATATATAACGCTGGTTTATTTTAAAAGGTCATAACTGCTATTATAGTGTTTGCATGAAGTAAGTTAAAACATAGTAACATTTTATGTTACTTAACTATCAGGCTCGCTCGCCATTAGTGCTCAAGCACACCACTAGTTTCTATATATGCTTGGACGTACGTATGTCATTTTGTACTTTGACCTTCTCGTATTTTTGTGTTAGCTCATTGTTCGACCCCATCCCAAATTTCACTAAACGGAATCTTCCGGTTTAGCGATCATTACCCGTATCATCCTAAAAATTGAATTGTTTACCACTCTGAATTCTTAGTTAAAACTCAAAAACGTAACGGAGATCCATTTCTATTCGAGTTACTGGCGGTGTTAAGTTAATAAGCTATAATAAGTTATAAGCCCTACTAAACAGTATTTGCTTGAAAATTCTTTGTCCACTAGAGTAACTATAAAGGTAAGCCTTGTGTAGGTATGTTCAGTTGTGTGAAAGTATTGTGCTTTACTTAGCTAAAGAATATCACAAAGAAAACGTGTAAATAATGCTACTTGTTTTTGTTGTTTTGGTTTTTTTCAATTCTAACTGTTGCAGGGAGTGGTTACTATGGCATGGAATCCCCTTTACCGTATACACGTAATTTATACTTGACTTTTTTTTAGTAGTTTGAGTGTTGAAGTTAAAATTAATCGTTTAACAATAGTGTAGTTTTAGGCTCGCTCGCCATCGTGCTCAAGCACATCACTAGTGAGTACTATATATATTATTGGCGAGCGAGCGGAGCAAGCAAGACAAGTATTAGGGGTACTAGTAGCCAGAGTGGCTAAATAGTAAAACCAGGGAGAAGCTGAGGTTAGTATGTACGTAATTCCACATTTGTCAGCTAAAATTACAAAAATAACTCTGGCCATGTTTTTTTTTGGTAGAGCTGCGAGCTTGTTCACCAGTTACTGATAATTGAGGTAGTCAGAATGGCTTAAATTGGATACTACAGAAGTTATCACCATTCCTGAAATTGAGGTAAGAGAGTAATTCTGTATTATATTAATGGTCAACTACTATTTACATTTTGCATGAACTAAGCTAAAGTATATTAGCTATGTAACAATACATGGGTATGTAGAAAACAATTTTATAGTGGCCAATCAAGCAGTCACATTTGCCACACCTATAATATTGGGTGGGGTTTAAATTGTTTAAATGTACTTAATAAAAAATTGACATATTAGTAAATAAATGATGTAAAATTGATGAAAGAATGATAAATATTAATCAATCATACCCATTAGCTAATAATACCTTATCAAGGAATAAATATTTAGTTTGACAGAATCTTACAGAGCATTCTCCAAAACAAGGGAGACAGAACCAGGTGATACCAGTGGTAAATAGTTTTATGTAACCTAACTAGGCAGGTTCACTCGTCATTTGTGCTCAAGCACATCACTAGTATATATATATGTATGTATGGATGGTATGTATGCCTCTCAAACGCGCGCGCGTGGGACTCTTTTCTCCAAAAAAACACGTCTTTTCAAGCTTGACCCCAAGTTTCTTCTCATACTACAGCATTAAGCAAGTCTTACTTTAAACTTAGGCTAAAATTGTGAGAGAATTCCTGCTGAAATGCTTGTTTTTTCACAACACTGCAACCGGTTACTGTGGCATTTAAGACCCTTTACCAGGCATAATTTCAAAACTTCGCCGTTTTGGGGATCTGCGAAGTTCCTATTGTTGGTTGTCAAGAGCCACTGGTAGTCAGAATGCCTTAATATTAATGCAAAGGAAGCTACCACTACTCTGGGGAAGCTGAGGTAAGTATGTAATTCCATATCTTTAGCTAAAATTACAAAAATAACTCTGGCCTTTCTTTTTTGTAGCTGAGCGAGAACTTGTTGTCAAGAGTGATTGGTAAATTGAGATAGTCAGAATGGCTTCAATTTGATACTACAGAAATTACCACTACTCAAGAAAATGAGGTAAGAAAGTAAATTTTATATTTGATTGCTAAAATTAATGGTCTTTTATTTTTGTAGCTGAGAGCATGTAGTCATGAATTAGCAGTAATTCAGATAGTCAAACTAGCTTAAATTTGATACTACAGAGGTTACCAATTTGAAAGAATTTGAGATAAGTAGCAACTCCATATTTGTTGGCTGAATTACATAAATAACACTGGCTTTTTTCTTTTTTTTTTGTAGCTGAGAGCTTTTCCAAGGGTTACTGGTAATTGAGGCAGTCAGAATGGCTTAAATTTGATACTACAGAAGTTACCATTACTTAGGTAAGAGAGTAATTTTGTATTTGCTTGCTAAAATTAATGGTCAACTGCTATTATAGTTTTGCAGGAACTCAGCTAAAATAGTAACAATACTGTAGTTTTATGTTACCTAACTAAGCAGGCTCGCTTGCCATTTGTGCTCAAGCACATCACTAGTATATATATAGATAGAAACTTTCTCACCTAAAGTATATATATGTCGTACGCGGGTTCCTTTTTCTTTTTCTAAAAACATGGCTTTTTAGGCTTGACCCCAGTTTCTTCTGATACTACAGCAGTAAGCAAGCCTTACTTTATATTTAAGCTCAAAATTGTGAGAGAATTGCTGCGAAAACGCTTGTTTTTCAAGTCACAAAAAGTTGCTGCGACCAGTTACTATGACGTTGAAGACCCTTTACCAGACATAATTGAAAGGGGTGGGGGGAACTAGCCGTTCTTTTAAGCTGCTAAGTGTCACTTAGCTTGTTGGTTGTCAAGAGCCACTGGTAGTCAGAATGGCCTCTACAGAATCTACCACTACTCCGGGGAAGTCGAGATAAGTACATAATTCCATATTTGTTAGTTAAAAATAAAAGAATAACTCGGGTCTTATATTCTTTTCCGTAGCTGATGAGAGCTTGTTCAAGAGTTATTGATAAAAGTAGTCAGAATGGCTTAAATTTGATACTACAGACTTATCACTACTCAGGAAATTAAGGTAAGAAAGTAGTTCTGTAATTATTTGCTGTAATTAATGGTCAACTGCTATATATAGAACAACTATTTTTATTATCATGATCTTGTAACAATAGTGTAGTTTTAAGCAACCTAAAAAAGGCAGGCTCACTCGCCATTTGTGCTCAAGCACACCTCTAGTATATATATATATATATATATTATATGGCAAAGTTCAAAGAGGTCGATGCGTGTCCACCCCCGGAGGCTACTTAAAAACGTAAACATTAGTGCGGGCGCAAGAAATTCAGGAGAAAAGACTTTGAAATAATGCTAGGAAAAGGAAAAAAAAACGGCAAAGAGCTACGGAGACAGAAAGGGAGAGACGTTTGCAGTTAGGTCTTCCAAAGTTAGCCAAGTTCATTTATTTTTTTAGCGGCGGTGGTAAGTTTACTTCGTCAATGTGCTGTTCGTCATAGTTATACGCCTTACGTAACAGATTTGTTCTTATTTGAAAATTGTCCAATAGTCAAGTCACTAAGAGAATACAATGTGTTGCTATATCTACTAGAGCTCTGGTACCATAGAGCATTTTGAACGAAGCATGCTTTGGAAAGGCGACTAGAATAAACGACAACTGTTAGTTTATCGATCCTTACCCGTATCAACCTTATCCCTTGAAAATCCTTCATCCAATAGTCAAGTCAAGAACACAGGTCTTATGCTTGTATATCCAGTGAACAAGTATTAGAAAAGTGTTGCGTGTTGCTAAAGAATAGCAATAAACTAAACAAAAATATTTAACTAACAAAAAATTCAAATTTAAATTCAGTCAGTTTTCTAAAGCACATCACTAATTTTACCATCTGCAGGCTGGATAAAACAGGGAGCTGGTTATGAAGCCCGGATGTTATTATTTCCTTAAATAATATTTGTGTAATAATGTTTATATAAATAAACAACATGAACAGTACAATCTATAAACTTGATATAAGATATTACTTTACCTTGTGAAATACTATACATATGAATCTCATTTGTATAGCAACGACCTCGCTCACTACTATTAGTAATCCATGATCCAGACTGCAGTCCACCTGATTGTATGCCATAGCCTCCAATGACTACAAGTGAATTATTATAATATATCATTTGACCCAAAGATTTCCTCATGGGTCCACTTGCATGCTGTGGTGAGAGTTGAGTCCATATCATAGATCTGGTGTCTAGCTGATGTAAGGAAGAAGAATAAGATGGATCTGGATCCTCATAACCACCAAACAAGTAGAGAATATGATTTGAATACGCTGTTGCACAACCATATATTCCATGAGGTGGAGTATCAGATGTTGGTACTTCCTTCCAGGATTCATTACAACAATCATAGATTTGGATTACTTTTCTCAGTTGTACTTTATTCTTATCAAACTGGTCAACACAACCTCCATAAATGTACAATTCTTCAGAACTTGCTAGAGCATTAACATATGATTGAGGTGAAGGTTCATAATGACTGAGAACTTGATCTACGATAATTAAATCATTAATTTATAAATAGAATACAAATTGTTTACATTGGCACACAGACTAGCATAATTTCAATGTAATTAAAGTTAAAATAATGAGTTAATATTATTCCTTGAAAATTGTTTTAGAATTAAAAGCTATCACTATAGAGCTTTACCAGCATAGTTTGTCGCTATTTATCATTATAAAAACACTTTATTAGCCTGAAAGTTTAGCTACTAGCAACTGTAAAAAAGTAATTGCCCAAAGTTAAATTTTTTAATATTATTAATTTAGTGCATAACTGTTCAAATGAAGTCTGAAGATTAATCTATTCATATAGGGCAGTTTGCTTTTTATTACATGTGCACTGCATGTATTAAACCCATCTTTAAATGACTAGTCTGCAAATAATATACATTAAATTATATAATAATGTTCCAAAAAAGAAATTTGATTAAAATAGTTGACTGCTTTGAACATGGCTGTAGTTTTTGTGGTTGACTGTAGCTTTAAATATCACACAGAATAAAGTCTACATGATTTACCTTTATTATAGGGGCCAGGATTGGCTTCTACATCTCCACACAGTAATAATAGTTTCAGTTTTAGTGAAGTAGTTCTCGAATGAATTTCTTTAAAGATATTTATTGAACTATTCCAAATGGACCAGATCAATGGTAGAGATAACAATTCTGCTTTATTATTTGTCTTTTGTGGCTTTATTACAGTACAGAGTTTGGAATATTGAGTTTTAGTTTTCCTTCTGAAAATCCAGATCACTGTGATGGCTATTAACAGATATTGAGTGTTAGAGAAACATTGAGGTTGATTGATATATGAACAACGAGTCTCCCAGAGCGTTGATCTGTATAGTCTTCTGTTGCTACTTTCCCAGTGTGGAGCTGGATAACGATGGCGACCCATGCTGTATCTGTAACCAAAAAAAAAAATTGTATCATCATTTAATTTAGGCCAAGCATAATTTAAGATCACTTATCTCAAAATTTAACTGGCATATCATTTAAGATATGCAAAAGAAACATTACAATCAGTTGTAGTATTAGTGTTACTAATATTGTACTATTGAGGCACCTGAATAACTCAGATGCTATGTTCTCACAAACATTTTGTAACCTTCATTTTATCTTTTCCTGTTATGGTTTAGTTAGCCAATGGGACTCTACCAGTAATACTTTGCTTAATTTACCTACATGGACTTCAAAAAAGTGAATAAAAATGTGTATTTTGCTTTGAGGTTTGTTTCTAAGGTAAAATAATTTGTGGTTATCTATGTTTATCTACAACACCTTAGCAATAACGATACATGTATTATATATATATATATATATATATATATATATATATATATATACCATAGTTGCAGTAGTATACTTGCCAATTTCTTACTCCATCCCCATTTCTTAAGAAAACTGACACTGAGCATTATTTATTGCAGTGTAAAGTCTGGTCTTGTGAACCACGCTGGATACCATCGCTCTAATTTTTGCTTGAAGGCAGCAGAAAAGGAACAAATGCACTTCTTGACCTCTTGTTTCCAGTATTCCAAAGTGACCCCAATGTTTAGCTGGACGCATTCCTCCCACTTTTGTACACTGTTTGAAATGGTAACTATGGAGCCATGGCAACTTTCGGAATTATTGTTAGATAACCACCCACTTCCTCAGGCTTCACCCTTGGGGTCAGGACAATTATTTACAATAATTCCTCTAACCGATGGTTTAACTAGGCAGGCTCGCTAGCCATTTGTGCTCAAGCACACCACTAGTTGGCGAGCGAGCGAAGCAAGTGAGACACTCTCAGGGGTAACACAATTGAAAATTGGGGATATTTGTTGGCGAGCGAGCGAGACAATATTAGGGGTGGATAATGCAAAATTGGGTATATGTTATTGGCGAGCGAGGGAGACAGTATTAGGGGTGGATAATGCAAAATAGGGTGTATGTTATATGTATGTATGGATGGTACGTATGCCCTTTAAACGCGCGCGCGGGTGCCATTATTTTTTTACTTAGACTCCAAATTGTAAGATAATTCCTTCGAAACGCTTGTTTTTCAAGTCCCAAAAAGTTACTGCGAACGGTTACTATGGCATTGAAACCCTTTACCAAACATAATTTGAAAAACTTTGTCTTTTTGGGGGGCTGCTAAATGCCGCTCGTTGGTTGTCAAGTGCCACTGGTAGCCAGAGTGGCAAAATATTAGAACCAAGGAAGCCACCATCACTTGGGAGAGGCTGAGGTAAGTACATAGTTCTATAATAGTTAGCTTAAGTTACAAAATTAACTCTGGCTATGTTTTTTTGTTTGTTTGTTTGTTTGTTTTGTTGGTAGAGCTGCCAGTTTGTTCACCAGTTACTGGTAATTGAGGTAGTCAGAATGGCATAAATTGGATACCACAGAAGTTAATCACTATTCCTGAAACTGGGTAAGAGAGTAGTAATTCTGTATATGTTAATGGTCAACTACTATTTACTTGTGCATGAACTAAGCTAAAGTATATTATGTAACAATACATCGGTGTAGAAAGCAATTTTCAATCAAGCGGTCACATTTGCCATGCCTACAATATTGGGTGGGGTTTAAATTGTTTAAATATTAAAAATGATGTAAAATTGATGAAAGCATGATAAATACTAAGCAATCATACCCATTATCTAATTATACCTTCTCAAGGAATAATTTTTAAGCTTGACAGAATCTTACATAGCATTCTCCAAAACAAGGGAGGCAGAACCAGGTGATACCAGCATAAAATAGTTTTATGTAACCTAACTAGGCAGGCTCACTCAACATTTGCTTGTGTTGTGTGATAGTATTGTGAGTTACTACAACTACTACTTAGCTAAAGAATATCACAAAAAAAAACATTTAAATAGTGTGACTTGTTTTTTTGTTGCTTTATTTTTTTTTTTCAATTAAAACAGTTGCAGGGAGTGGTTACTATGGCAGTGAATCCCCTTTACTGTATATAAGTAATTTAAAAACTTGACATTTTTAGTAGCTTGAGCGTTAGAAGTTAAAACCAATTGCTTAACAATAGTGTAGTTTTAGGGTCACTGCAACTTGTGCTCAAGCACATCACTAGTTGGCGAGCGAGAAAAGCGAGCGAGACACTCTCAGGGGTAACACAATTGAAAATCGGAGATATTTGTTGGCAAGCGAGCGAAGCGAGCGAGACAGTATTAGGGGTGGATAATGCAAAATTGGGTATATGTTATTGGCGAGCGAGCGTAGCGAGCAAGACACTTACAGGGATAACAAAATCAAAAATCGGGATGTTTGTTGGCGAGCGAGCGAGACAGTATTAGGGGTGGATAATGCAAAATCGGGTATATGTTATTATTGGTGAGCGAGCGTAGCGAGCGAGACACTTACAGGGGTAAAAATGAAAAAATCGGGGATGTTTGTTTATTTATATATATGTTTGGACGTATGTATGTCATTTTGTACTTTGACCCTCCGTATTTTTGTGTTCGTTTCGCGTTCGACCCCGTCCCAAACTTCACTAAACAGAATCCTCCGGTTTAGCGACCATTACCCGTATCACCTTAGAAATTGAATTGTTTACGGCTTTGAATTGTTTTGTGGGTGCAGTTCGAACTCAAAATCTTATGGGAGCTCCATTTCTATTCGAGTTAGTGGCGGTGATAAATTAATGTGCTATTTGTCACAGTTATAAGCCCTACTCAACAGTATTTACTTAAAAATGAATTGTCAACTAGACGAACCACGAAGGTAAGTCTTGCGTAGGTATGTTCAGTTGTGTGAAAGTATTGTGCGTTACAACTACTATTAAGAATATCACAAAGAAAAATTTAAATAACGTGTTTTGATTTTTGTTGCTTCTTTTTCAATTCAAACTGTTGCGGAGCGGTTACTATGACATTGAAACCCCTTAACCTCATACGTAATTTAAAAACTCGACTTTATTTTAATAGCTTGAGTGTTAGTTGTTAAAATCAAATTTAACAATAGTGTAGTTTAAGGCTCGCTCGCCATTTGTGCTCAAGCACACCACTAGTATGTATGTATGTATGGATGGTACGTATGCACTTTAAACGCGCGCGCGGGAGACTTTTTTCTCCAAAAAACACGGCTTTTTAGGCTTGACCCCAGTTTATTCTGAAACTACAGCATTAAGTAAGCCTTACTTTATACTTAAACTCCGAAGTGTGAGAAAATTCCTGCGAAAACGCTTGCTGGTTTATCGATCAGTACCCGTATCACCCTAGAAATTGAATTTTTTACCGTTTTGATTTCTTTTGCGGGTTGCAGTTACAACTTGAAAACTTAAGGGACTTCCATTTCTATTCGAGTTGGTGGCGGTGGTAAGTCAATGCGCTCTTTGTCATGGTTATAAGCGGTACGCAACAGTATTTACTTGAAAATGCATTGTTCACTAGACTAACAGCGAAGGTAAGTCTTGTGTAGGTGTATGTCCAGTTGTGTCAAATCATTTGCTTAACAGCCACTACTCAGCTAAAAAATATCACAAAGAAAACATTTAAGGGTGCTGGCACACCGCCTACGTATCCGCCCACGCAACTCATTAGCTAAATCAATTATGTTGCTATGGCCCAAGTTTATATACTTTCTATTCTTTGCTGCCTATTCTATACAGCGGACTGTGAAGTGAACCCTTCCAGAAGCAAGCTTACCTGAAATTGGACTCCTATGGCAAGAAACACGGAAGGCATGAGCCCTCCAATTTCACACCCTACAGAGGGAGCTACAGTTGGCAGTTCAAGGCTACAGCACCCGTTTCAGCATTCTACGGACCTTGGAGCTCAAGCCCGACAAATTTACAGAGAAGCATTTTCCGATTCACAATTTACTTTTCTAATTATGCACTGCAGTAGTTCTTTCATGACAAACTTTGACGCTTTACTTTCATTGTGTACCTCTTTATTGCGTAATTTCTCTCTGTAACTTTATTTGTTGTAGTCTTGTGTAACTCTGTTCCAAATTTAGAACGGCTCTGATATGTCATTCTGTAGTTTTGGCAAGAAATAGCTTGCAGAAGCTAGAAGTAATGGTACGCATACTTTATTCCATAACAGCCCCACCCTTTCGGGCGGTTAAGGAATACGCGCATTTTGCTGTCAACGAAATATTTCGTTATTGAGTGGCCTCTGAGAAGAGCCGGTTCGGAAAAAAATAAATAAAATACGGTAACAACGAACGGAGAAGGCGGCGAACAGCTGGGGCAGCAGACTCAACGGGAACTGAGCGCCTTGAACAGCTTCTCGCCGAGCGGCTTGCTCCTGACTCCCCTCTTCTTCTGGCCCTCATGAAAGTCGCCCTTAGTACGGCTGGTTCGGTGGAGAAGTGATAGGCTCTGGTAGTCGAAGCCCTCAGTAACCAGCTTCTTGGCTTGTGTTGGTGTGACACTGGGTTTTTCTAAGGACCTGGTGAGTGTTGCTGCTTTGATAAACAGAGTCTTTGGGAAAGCCACTTCTTCAGTTGCATCTGAGGAGTCAGAATGGAGAGTTCCTTCAAACAGCCACTCAGTGATGGATGCAGCAAAACTCTCTCAAGTGCCAGTACATCAAGAAGAGCTCTGTGTGCACCTAAGGTAAAAACAACAGTGATAGCAATAACAATAACAGTAGTAGTGCAATAATAATAATAATTAGTTGTAGTAACAGTAGTAGTAGTAATGGCAGTAGTAGTAATAACAATGATAATAATGATAATAATAATGATAATATATCAATAATAACTAGTGATGTGCTTGAGCACAAATGGCGAGCGAGCCAAAGACTATATGATTTTGACTTCTAACACTGAAGCTACTGAAAATAAGGTCCAATTTTTTAATTTCGCATACAGGGTAAAGGGATTTCAGTGCCATAGTAACAACTCTCTGCAACTGCTTGAATTGAAGGAAAAAAACAACAACAAAACAATACACGTTTTTTAAACGCTTTCTTTGTGATATTCTTTAGCTAAGTAGTGGTTGTAACACACAATGCTTTGACACAACTGGACATACACCTACACAGACTTACCTTCGCAATAGTCTAGTGGACAATGTATTTTCAAGTAAATACTGTTGCGCACGGCTTATAACCATGACAAAGAGCGCATTGACTTACCACGGCCACTAACTCGAATAGAAAAACTGCACCCGCAAAAGAATTCAAACGGTAAACAATTCAATTTCTAGGGTGATATGGGTACTGATCGATAAACCAGAGGATTCTTTTTAGTGCAATTTGGGACGGGGTCGACCACATAACTGACACAAAAACGCGAGGGTCAAAGTACAAAATGACATACGTACGTCCATATATATAAATAAATAAATAAATAAACAAACATCCCCGATTTTCGATTGTGTTACCCCTGTAAGTGTCTCGCTCGCTACGCTCGCTCGCCAATAATAGTAATGAATCATCTTATTATAGCTTATACTTTCAATGTCAACTCCAATAATTTTCTGGTGGAGTCCGGAAAAACTAGCCAGCTTTGCCTCAGGAACATGAAACTTGCAGATGGTGGTCCATACTCACTATCAGTCAGCCCAGGAATATCAGTGCTGGAAACTGCTTGTGCTGGTACAAATGGACATAAGCCAGAAGGCACAGACGAACCTGCACTGAGGGGCACAGATGGACCTGCACTGAGGGGCACAGATGGACTTGCGCTGAGGGGCACAGACGGACCTGCGCTGGGGGGCACAGACGGACCTGCGCTGGAGGGCACAGATGGACCTGCACTGAGGGGCACAGATGGACTTGCGCTGAGGGGCACAGACGAACCTGCGCTGGGGGGCACAGACGGACCTGCGCTGGAGGGCACAGATGGACCTGCACTGAGGGGCACAGATGGACTTGCGCTGAGGGGCACAGACGGACCTGCGCTGGGGGGCACAGACGGACCTGCGCTGGGGGGCACAGACGGACCTGCGCTGGGGGGCACAGGACGCTCTGGGGGGCACAGACAACCTGCGCTGGGGGGCACAGACGGACCTGCGCTGGGGCACGAGGGACCTGCGCTGGGGCACAGACGACCTGCACTGGGGGGTACAGACGGACCTGCGCTGGGGGGGCACAGACGGACCTGCACTGGGGGGCACAGACGGATCTGCACTGGGGGGCACAGATGGACCTGCGCTGGAGGGCACAGACAGATTTCTGTCACCTCCATCATGACTAACCAACTCGGGACCTGTACAATATTATAGATGAGACTGTACATCAGATTTATCAAAAAAAACTGTGTAATTTTATGCTGACTTCGACAAAATGAATAAATTTTAGACTAAAAACAAAAATATTTATTAATTTTTTTATGATATACAGTCATGCACCATTCTTTTTTTGTGTGCCATACAATACATGAATATATTTTATATATTTAGAATGATTCAAAACATGACTGTTGACAGATTGTATTCTGTAAGTATGATGTTCAAATGTCAATGTTATCATGTTTTGCTATAGGTACCTCTACTGGAGTAGCATCTTTTCTTCTGCCTTGCTGCAGAAAGCTGTTGCTTCCTCTTTGTGCCTGCTCTGCTAGCCATACCAACCACAATTATACAGACAGGCCCCCCCCCCCCCCCCCCCCCCCCGCCCAGCCTCTGCTTTGATTAGGCAAAAAGCCACGAGATCGCCAACTATAATTTTCGAGGTTGTAGGCGGGGATTGTGTGTGCGTGTTTTTTTAAGCCCAACCACAGGCTACAACTCGGTGGTTTGGCAGCTCAATTGGGTCAATTAACAGTGCACGAGCGTTGCTATGTGCCAGCACCCTTAAATAACATGTATTGTTTTGTTGTTGTTTATAGGTGCAGCAAGTTGTTACTGAAATCCCTTTACAGTGTATGCGTAATTTAAAAACTCGACCTTATTTTCAGTAGCTTCAGTGTTAGAAGTCAAAATCATTCCTATAAATATAGTATAGTCTTTAGGCTCGCTTGCCATTTGTGCTCAAGCACATCACTAGTTGGCGAGCGAGCAAAGGGAGCGAGACACTCTCAGGGGTAATACAATTGAAAATCGGGGATGTTTGTTTATTATCGAGCGAGCTAAGCGAGCGAGACAGTATTAGGGGTGGTTAATGCAAAATCGGGTATATGTTATATGTATATAAGTGTGTATGAATGGTACGTATACCCCTTAAACGCGCGCGCGGGGAACTTTTTTCTCCTAAAAACTAGGCTTTTTAGGCTTGACCCCAGTTTATTCTGAAACTACAGCATTAAACAAGCCTTGCTTTAAACTTAAGCTCCGAAGTATGAGAAAATTCCGGCGAAAACCCTTGTTTTTCAAGACACAAAAAGTTGCTGAGACCGGATTGACAGTCAGAATGCCGTAATATTAATGCTAAGGAAGCTACTACTACTCCAGTGAAGCTGTGGTAAGTACGTAATTCCATATTTGTTAGCTATATATGCAAAAATAACTCTGGCCTATATTTTTGTAGCTAAGAGCTTGTTGTCAAAGGTGACTGGTAAATTCAAATAGTCAAAATGGCTTAAGTTTGATACTACGGAAGTTACTACTGCTCAAGAAAATGAGGTAAGAAAGTAATTTTGTATTTGTGTGCTAACATTGACTGTCTTTTGTTTTGTAGCTTAGAGATTGTTGTCAAGAATATGAGGTAATTCACATAGTCAAAGTAACTTAAATTTGATACTACAGAAGTTATCAATACTCAGGAAATTGAGGTAAGTAGTAATTCCATATTTGTTGGCTAAAATTACAAATAATAACACTGGTTTATTTTTTTTTTTATCGTAGCTGAGAGCTTGTCCAAGAGTTACTGGCTTCAGAATGGCAGATGTTTGACACTGCAGAAGTTACCATTAATATGGTAAGAGAGTGATTTTGTATTTGTTTACTGATATTATAGTGTTTGCATAAACTAAGCTAAAAACATAGTAGATATATGCTTATATATGTACATTTGAGATATATTAAAAATAAAGCTGATGATTGGACTAAAAAGCTAATTTAGTTATATTTACCCATCCATTTTTAATTACAATTACCTGTTGATACCAATACGAACCACTCCCACACTTGAAGTGATAATGACAATGAGCTATGTCTGCCAAACTGTATCAGAGATCAGACTAATCCTTGATAGATACTTGTTGCTGGATACTTCTTCTAGCTATAGCTATACACAACAAAAATAATAGAATTTGATCACACCTAGTAATTCTTTGTTAATTACAATCTCTGTAGTCCATTTTATAAAAATTGGAAGGCTAAATTTCATGTTTTGTATGCTAATATCACCATAACCTCAAACTATATGCTGCTGGATGTAAGTCTTTATAAACAACCATTCATTATGGCCCTAATTTATTATAGTATATCTATAATATACTTTAGCTTACGATATATATATAATGATTGGGCTAAGAGACACCTTTGCATTAGCGCTAGAGAACAATTTAAGCTAGAGTCTGGCAAGGCACCCAGATAAACATGGAAACAAGACCGTCTTAACTCAGCCCCGCCCCCCATGTGGATGGACCAAAATAACCACTTCACACATGACTCTGAGAATTATTATGTAAAGCTGGGCTATATCAGCAATGTAGATATAGTATAATAAGTAAATATACTACATTTTCTATATTAATTTTTTTGCTCATACTGCTTGGGACATCAACAAGAGATAAGTGTGAAGCTATACTTGAAGACGAGCTCTACTGCTCATGAGTAAGCTCTCTTTTTATTCAACCTTACTGAATTTAGTTGGGTGGTGAGTGAGCAAATGACTGAGGAAGTTGCTGGAGTTGCTTCATCTTGCTATATAAAATTCACTTCTTACACAGTGTTCACCTTAGATAATCGGTGTCTTTAGGATTTCCATGGCCATCAGGAGAATTATAAGAACTTGATAGAAATTAGCACCAGGCATTGCTGAGACTAGATCAACTCAGCATGCTTGAAAAGCCAAACAGTCAGCACTTGATGTTAATTTTAAACTAACAGTGCTACTTGTAAATGGTCTAGTGCTAATAGTGGAACTACAATGCCTGGAATGCAGCTAGAATAGCCAATCCTCTACTAATTACTGGACTAAACCAGCTGCTTGCAGTTCTGAAGAACACCAGTATGAAATACCAGGTTTATTCCCAAAGCCACTAATCCTCAGGAATGGTCTCCTCCCACCCATCCCAATACCAGTATTCATAGAGATAGCTATACATAGCCCAGCTTTATAATTATGACCTTCACTAGAGACTATTGCTCCCAAATTTTCATCAATTTCAAGGAAATGACAAACTCCACTGAAACAAAAATGTTATTTGAACTCCATGGAACTTAAGTTTTGAAAATACCTATAATAGTTACAGGAAATACCTCAAAGTTAGAGCCAGTCTGCCTTCTCCTACTACAGTACTTGTGATAATTAATAGGGCTAGCCTTTTAGGGCACATGAAAGTAGTACTGCATAAATACAAGTTTCAAAGGCTAGCATAGTAAGGCCACAGCAGGGAAATTTCCTGTTTCTCATCCTTCTCCCTCATACAATTTCACCACAACCCCTACTTAAAAACGCATATACTTGTATTCTCTCTTTCACAGGCTTTTTTTTTTTTTTAACAATACAGAATTAAAAAATATTTGGTCCCACCAGGAATCGAACCCCAGGATGACAGCTTGCTTAACGCACAAAGCGCTCTGCCGTTGAGTTACGACAACCATGAAAATTGGAATGGCTAAATCACGTTTTGTAGGCTATTCACCACAACCTCAAACTATGGTTACTAGCTATCGCTAAGTACCCAAATCAACATTCTTAATTTAGTTATCAACATACTTTAGCTCACGAGATATATAACGGCGCCCAGATGAACATAAAAACAAGACTGTCCACAGCCGAACACTAACTCAGCCCCACACTAACTCAGCCCCACCCGAACTAGTCTCGTCAACCAGCCGTTTACATAACTGGCAGCCCCACCCAACATTCCGGGACAACCAACAACAACCGCGGCGCTATAATTGGTCACATGATTTGATTAACCAATGAAATGAGTTTTTTGATAAGAACTGCGGGACTGTAGACCCGTCGTTCCGCACGTAGCTTGCCCCCCCCCCCCCCCCCCCCCCCCCCCCCCCACCCGCCAGGAGACAAGGGGATAGTTTTTAGGTAAGGATTTCACGCGTAAAAGTAGTAATTGGCGAGCGAGCGAAGCGAGCGAGCAACTCTAAGATGTAGTCTATGGAAATCCTGAATACGTGGTCGTTTTGAATACGTACGTGGTCGTTTTGAATACGTCGTCGTTTAAACGCGCGCGCGCATTCCAGAACTTCGCTCGCTCGCTCGCCCAACCAATGCTACACGAGCATTTTCTAGTTACTAAGGGTAAATGGTCGTCTGCGGTTGAGCTCGGAAGGTGCGTACGTGTGCGTTGCTTACCGTTTTGCGTTGGGGCGGGTGGAATTAATGGCTGTTGCGAGATCTGTGCTGACTTTTTCGGTTGTAGCTTTGCTGTGCCTTCCTTACGGGAAGGGAACCAGAGATGACCCTCTTCCACCCATGGTAGATACGAGCTCCGGAAGAGTAAGTGGTTACAATACAACCTTGGAGGGAAGATAGTAAATGAAGTCAACTAGCTAACAAATTAATTTACTAATTTTTATTCTCAGGTAGCTGGAAAATATACAGGCACTGCAAGGGTAAGATGGTACCATACAGTTGTGTAATCTGATTACTGTATTTCGTCATATTCAGGTTTTTAAATCCATCCCTTACGCTAGACCTCCAGTTGGGAATCTTCGCTGGAAAGATCCCCAGTGAGCTCATCTTGACAATTTTAGAGAGTAAATGGAATGTGGGATGATGAAGTGATCATGAGAATAAAACTAATTGATAGAAGAAGTAACCACAGGCAGAGATTTTTAGGCCCTTATCAGGAGGGAGGAGGGAGGGGAGGGGCAAAATGGTTTTGTCCACCCTGAAAATTATTATGACCATAGGTGGAGACAATTCCTCCCAGATTTTCATCATTTTGAAATTTCAAAATGTAATTGGACCTCTATGATACTTCATTTTGAGAAATACCTCAAAGTCAATGAGCCAGTATTCTCCTATTATATTACATACTTGTGATAATTAACTAGTTCAGTTTCTTTTTTCATCATGAGAGCAGCTGTCAATGTTATTGGGATGACTAAATGTTTGGCTGATGCTCAATGTAATTTTTTATTTTCCTAAGAAGTCAGTTTGGTAGCCCCATGAATATCACTGATATGGAAGCATATCTATTTCATAGAGATTAGTCCATTCATTTAAAGGTGGTTTGTTTAACTTGTACTTTCTTCCTCCTTTAACAGACGACCACTTCCTGTTCCAGGCATCATTTCAGCCACCGAAGACCCTCCAGGATGTCCTCAACTGGTACCGTGTGACCTCCCCATCCCTCAGTTCACCTGCCCCCAGGCCGTCAGCGAGGACTGCCTCTATCTGAACATCTTCACGCCTCTTAATGCCACTGTAAGGGGACCAATGGTGAATGTGTGTCAGCGTGAGGTGCAGTAACTAATGTAATGAAATGGTGGCACTACATTAGCTAATACATGGCTTTGTAATTGTCATATAATGGCTGTATGATACAAGGCTATGGTTGTTTTTAGGAAATTATAGTCTGTCTAAATTGAATTGGCCACACACAAAAAAAAAAATCATAAATATGTAACTTTCGAACAAAAGCAGCTGTGCTTCTGGTGTTAGCATCGTTGTAAACCTCATCTGAAGCGGGTAAAAATCTTCCCACTTTGAAATTCCAGAATCAGTGGAACAGTGATAGTCCAGAGCTCAACAGAAACGTCTATGGGATTAGAAAGACCACAGCTTTATCTCTCTACACACGCCCAGCTTTAGTCATGTGGCATCCTCATTTACCGTTACTGCAATTTGCCGCCTCAGATAGACAGAGAATAAGTAATAAATAAATTACTGAAGCATGTGATTTTTTTTATTTGACGTTCAAAGATGTGCGTGATGAATGGCTTTGTGTGCGTGTTCTAGAGAATTCCCTTTGCGAAAAACAATTTATGCCAATTCATCAATAAAATAACATGTAAAGATAATCGAACGAAAATTATAAGTATTTATATTTCACTTATTCTTTCAGACATGTTCATAAATCTTTGTTATAACTTTGGTTGACTAAGTTGGTTTATGTTTCTAGTCTGCCTCCAAGCTACCTGTCATGCTGTTCATTCACGGAGGAAACTTCCTGCGAGTAAGATCGTTTTTCTAGACTGCGATGGAACTAGCACTAGCATTGACTGGTCTGAGATTGTTCCCTAGCTGGCAGTTTGTATGGAATATGTAGTAATGTGTTAATTTATTCAGGGCAGTTTTGTATTGGGCTCCAGATGTTTTACTATTCTTGGCTGTTGTGAGGGGACCGGTTTATTTTGTTGTTGTTATTGTTTATTGCATTGTTTACAAGTTGTATAGGGCTACACTTGTTTCCTTGTGTCTCTACCAACTGTTAAGTGACTATAAGGTTTCAGTGGTTTCTTTTTGTTTCTGCCGACTGGTTCTAGGGTTACAGTGGCGGCCTTTTGTACGATGGTCAGTACATAGCCAACACTACCTCTACCATCGTGGTGACGGTCAACTACCGGCTGGGAGCGATGGGTTTCCTCGTGTACGGAGAAGGAGACGGCATGCCTCAGGGCAACTACGGAATCAGGGTGAGGGTTTGGTAAAGTGTGGCTTACTAAAGTGTGATTCAGTAAAGTAGGTTTGGTAAGGTGTTGTCATTTGTTAAATTCTGTGTACAAACCAGCTGATTAATGTTCTTACCTGTTATGGTTTATTTTACGACCCCGGGTCAGGATCAGCGAATGGCAATGGAGTGGGTACAGGAGAACATTGCAGGCTTCGGAGGGGACCCGAGGCAAGTCACCATTTGGGGTCAGAGTGCAGGAGCCCATTCAGTCTCTATTCACATGGCCAGCGTTCGTAGTGGCGGACTCTTCGACAAGGTCAGAGTCATCCTCCGTGTCTTCAATCACATGTTTAACTGTTATCAATCTACACACGACATCTAGCTAACTTATTCATACACTTCACCAAACTTGAAATAAAAACTCAATACTCTGCTAGACTACGACACTCTGACTCTACTGCTTTTAGGAGTTTGAGGCTTCTAGCTGTAGCGTCCTAGTGTGGTAGAGACGCTACTCGAGGAAGTTCGATGTATAATGCTGCTGTTTTTAATTTCCATGCCATTTTTATCCTTACAGATATCTGTTGTTTTATAGGCCATTATGGAGAGCAATCCTCTTGGCATTACTCTGAAGGACATGAATACTGCCAGGAAACTGGGCAAAGCATTTGCTGATGAACTCGGCTGCAAGAATTTAGACTGTATGATGAAACAAGTATGAGTTGCCATAATTTGTTACTATGAAATCCCTTTACCTGATCTATCTGTTTTGCAGAATATCACAGTCATAGCTGATGTGCAGGAAAAATGTCTGTCGAAGATTGTGGATTATCGGCAGTAAGTGTAGTCAGTCAATCACAGATGACGGGGGTTGGAATATGCAGAGGGTATTTGTGAGAGAGCTCTGCCACTTAGAGCATGGTAACATATGCTATTTTGACCCCTTTACCTTGCTGTAGTGAGGATAGTCGCTTACGTACTGTGGTTGTACTGCTATTGACCCTTTACCTAGCTGTAGTCAGGATGGTCACATAGTACTGTTGTTGTACTGTTATTGACCCTTTACCTTGCTGTAGTGTATGTACTGTGGTTGTACTGTTGACCCCTTACCTTGCTATAAGTTATGTACATATGTATGACTGTTACATGTGGCGAATTGCCTCAAACTGTCATACTGGCACACCAAAGTTAAAAACAACAAGCATGGCATTTGCGATGATTCATTGTAGGTCAGAAAATGGTAAAGGGTAACTACTTCACAATTTCTTTCTCTGCCTTCTTTTACTCATTAGATGTGTTCTCTCTCTTTCACAGGCTTTTTTAAGAACCCAGGACCACTTACATACTTAACTACTTGCGGACTAGGAGAAAAGATATAAAAAATTTCTTGTGTGTGTGTGTTGATGGGATGTAGTTTGCTGGAAACCTTCATGCAATGGTCTCCTGTAGTGGACTACGTGGACTTAATGGACCAGCCAGTGAATGTCATGGCCAAGGGACAGGTGGCATCAGTACCTGTACTGATAGTAAGAAACTGGAATCAAAATATGTTTAGTTCCTGTACTGATAGTAAGAAACTGGAATCAAAATATGTTTAGTTCCTGTACTGATAGTAAGAAACTGGAATCAAAATATGTTTAGTTCCTGTACTGATAGTAAGAAACTGGAATCAAAATATGTTGTATTTATTGTTATTATAAGTCTGCGAGATTTAATATTAAATAATAATAGCCAGTCTTGTTTAGTTTAGTGCACGTGCCTGGAATTGAAAGAATCAGTGTTGGTGCCAGTGAGTAGAGTCCAATGAAGAAGCTAACGCGGGTGTGTGCACTCCACTTAAGTTGGGAACGGTTTACAGCAACACAAGCAAAAGTGGTGATATCTGCCCTCGCCACGTGTAGCTCCTGATTTATTTTTCTATCACTAGTGTTTGTGACTGACTATATCTTGTTGTGCAGGGCACTACCTCTGAGGAAACTGTCTTTTACATCTACCAGGTCTTCACATCCTCCATGTCTGTAAGTTGAAAGAGATGCACATGTTGTGAGTGCGGTGTTGAAGTGTGTGTCACTGCCACGCCCACAGGAGATTGAGAGAGACGCATTGGCACTGGCGGTGTACCCATACGCCTATTTGAAACTGCTCAAGTTTTACCCGACACATCCGGGAGACCAGAGACCTGAAGTTTCAGTGAGTTGTGTCTCATATAGTGGGGAAGTCTCACAGTGGAGTATTGGGAATGGTATTGGGTACAGTATTGTCACTAACATACATACATACATACATGCATACATATACACACATACATACATACATACATATACACACATACATATACACACATACATACATACACATACATACATACATACATCATACATATACATACATACACATACATACATCATACATATACATCATACATATACACACATACATACACATACATACACACACATACATACATACATACACATACATACATACATACACACACATACACACATACTTACATATATACTTTTTTGTTGTTGTTGGGGGGTTTTTTGTTTTGTTTTTTGCTTCTTTATAATTTTGGTATCTATTGTCAGTTCTCATTTTTTCATATCTGTGTTATTGTTGTTGTTGTGAAGTCTATTTCTACAGACTTCACCTTCACTTGTACCACACGCTATGTGGTGTCAGGCATGACTAACCTCACCCAGAGAGGTGAGGCTCAGATCCCAGTGTGGCTGTACAACTTCAACCATTCCCTCTCCTTCAATGGCTGGGGCAAAGACTTCGCATACTGTGAAGGCCACACCTGTAAGTAGTGAGAGAGCTGTGTGCCTTGTTTCTAAATAACACCTTACCCATTCATTATGTTTGTGGTGTTGACGACACCTTACCTCGTAGTGTGCCACTCTGGGATTGAATTAATGTTCATTACTAACAGAAGGTAGCTAGCTTAATAATTCAAACAGCACAAATGAATATGTTTAGTGGTTAGAATGACATTATTTCATATGGTTCAACTGTAATTTTTTAACTTTTTGTGTGTCTTTAAAGTATTGTACATGTTGTGCCTCAGGTCATAGCATTGAACTCCCTTTCGTCTTCCACTCCATCAACCTGGGTAACTTCACACCCACGGCAGATGAGATGAACCTAGCCGAGTCCATGGTCAAGTACTGGACCAACTTTGCCCGCCAGGGTAACCCCAACGAGTTCGGAGCTGACCGTACTCTTTTGGACTGGCCTCCATACTATGTAGATAAGACCACCGGAACAACGCAGTCGCAATGCATGCGCTTCAAGACGCCGAGCAATGTGGTGAGTGGAGTAGCTGCTGGTCCAGCCGTCAGAGGAGCAGTTTGTCGTGGCCTTCATTAGCGTCAAGCTAATTAGAATAAGTGTACGGTAGTGTCCGCCATCCCAGAGTACTAGTCCTGAGAACGATTCCTTCCTCTCTAACTTCCCTCACTACCTGTAGGGACTTTTAGCTCATTTGTTAGGGCCATGGTCCAGACATGAGTACCACCATGTGACCATTTGAAGTTAGCTTATCATTCTGCTGATTCAAGTGGAAGTCACATCAGTATTTTATTAACATGCAAGTCTGAAGCTTGGTTGGAAGAAAAAAAATGTGATAAAAGTGTTGGGTATGTAATTTTTAATTTGTTTCTGTTGTTAATGTTCCAATATAATCATATTTGACTCAAATGCCACAAATGTTGGGATGTCTCGACTCTTAGTACCTACCAACTGTTTACCAGACTTGTTGTTTGTTATAGAGTATAGGCTCATCACTATGTTGAGGAATGATAGATATGATATAAAATACTATTATTGACTCGGAATATTCTATTGTGAGCTGATGAAAGACTTCGAGTCTGAAATGTTCTATTGTTTCAAAAGTCAACTACGTTAAATAATTGCTCAATACTAGTATTCTATATCATATATAATATATATATATATATATATATCATTGTTGTTGTTGTTTTGTTTGTGTCCAGGTTATATCAGACTACAACGGAGACAAGTGCAGGTTCTGGGACTCTGTGGGCTATCACATATGACAAACTTCACTAACCCATTCCTTCACTAACCCATTCCTCCTCTGGAGTTGTGGAACATATTCACTTCACATTTTATTTTTTTTCTTCCCATAATCTTTTGTCAAATCAATTCATAACAACGTTTACAAATAATTTACAAAAACGCAATCATAAAGGAATGTTGCTGTGCTTTTTGTGGGGTAGAGATTGCTGTTTGGTGGAGAGCATTTCTAAATCTTCGCAGATTCTTCTCCGGGTGTCTCGCGGCTGGATGATATCATCAATAAATCCTAACGAGGTGGGGGGGAAGAGAAAATAAATAAACACTTTAAGATTTGAAATGTCGATCAACAAACATGTCACTTTCAATCTGGCACACAAAATAAACAGCTCTCAGCTGATCTGTGGTATGGTAAGGGGAAATTCGAATAATTTATAGGGACATAATTCATTCCAAGTAGTGTCGTAGGTAATATGGTAACAGCCACCAATACCAATACTAATGATAACCACAGTATTCAAACATTTTCTTTGAATAAAAATGTTAAGCCTTTAACAAGCACCTGGCAATACCAATTTCAGTAGGGGCAGTTGCCCAGTCTCCATTCCATTCATCCCTCTATTACCACCAATAAATCTATCAGTTTTCTGCACATCACCCCAGTCTAGCAGGTGCCAGCATTCACACTCTATGTGGAAAAGAGAGTCCAGCAGAATCTGTGGTGGGTGACCCCAGACTTTAAAACCAAGCGAAACAATATTAAAAATAAAACAAAACAAGTGAATACAATTCTTCCAGTTGTTTGTTCCGAAATGGTCGCAATTCATCATTGGACAAATGTTGAGATTAGAATCTTGGAGTCCATTTCGCAACCTACTGGCATCAAAACTTTTCACCCATTACGATTCTGCTATACCTTCCTTGACACAGAGTTTGAGTGTCACTGCCACCATAAGACATTTTCTTCAGCTCAAAAATGCTAAACCATGATATTAAATCATGAGAGTTATAACAGGTTTGAATGTTAAAACTATAACCAAATGATAAAACTTAAAGGGGAAAAAAATTATAGTAACAATAAGCCCACCATTATCAGTCTTATTAAGCAGCATTGTAAAAGGAACAGTTACGGAAATTATGACCTTATTATTCCATTTTGATAGTCTATTCTCCACCAATAATATCAGAGTGATTGATGGATTAGTGGTGGGTGAATGAATAGACAACACTGCCTACATACATACGTAAAATTCTATAGTCTTGCCTCCCACAACAATCTTGGTTCAGCTAATCTTCTTCTTCTGTCACACAGAGATAGAAATATATCCGGTAGACATTAATAAAGGAGACTCCAGAACGATTTCTTGTCTAGTATGTGAGTCTTACCTCTGGCAGCTGCCTGGAAGGGAGTGCACAGAGTGTCCTCGTACTCCTGCTGAAGCTCAGGGAATTTGCTGGGGTCTTCTTGTCTGTGCAGGATGGTCACGGCTCCCTAAGTAGATTAAACAACATTATCATCATAACCCCTTCTTCAACTCCATTTAATTCTAAATAGTCACACCCTCCTTCTCTCTCCCCCCCCCCCCACCCCAAACCCAACCTAAAATATTTTAACTGAAATTTTTTCCAACCATTCCACAAAATATATTTGATATCCTATCCTCCGTAACGAAGACTGGAGCTTTGCGCGGACTATTAAGGGAAAATGCCTTTCAAATGTTATCTTACTGAGTAACGACACATACACCACACCACAGTATCCCAACACAAACATCTTCATCTTCTCATATATCCACTAAATAAGTCCAACTGCAGCAATGGACAACTTGAGTCAGCCGGTCGGTTACCTTGGCTCCCATGACGGCAATCTCGGCAGTGGGCCAGGCGTAGTTCACGTCTCCCCTCAGATGCTTGGAGCTCATCACGTCGTACGCTCCTCCGTACGCCTTCCTCGTGATCACCGTAATCTTGGGCACCGTGGCCTCCGCGTACGCAAACAGCAGCTTGGCCCCGTTTCTGATGATGCCGTTGTGCTCTTCGTTGGTTCCTGGAATGGGAATGGGAATGAGCTTGTTAGACTTGGGGAATGGGAATGGAGATGAGTTTATTAGACTAGAGGAATGGGAATGGAGATGAGCTTGTTAAACTTGAGGTGATTCAATGTGCACAGCAGTGAGTGAATTAGAGTCATCATTGGATAGTTGGGAGAGAGATCCAGTAATCCACACAGGAATAGCCTTGGGGTATAAGACTTGACTAATTCAACAGATAGTGCCAGCCAGTTTTACTAATTAGAAACTCTACATACTTTGAATGGGCCAGAAGGATTGATAAAAAAAAAAAAAATTTGAAGAATGAAAACATAAATCTGGCTGCTTTTAGCACACCATTTCTTATTCCTTTTATATTATTGTCATTCTTTTGCCGAGTTAAAAGAAGAGAATACATGCAAATATGTGCACGTCTAATGAACAAAAGGCTGGTAAAGGGATATTGTGCTGACATGACGTGATGCGAACTCACCCGGCAGGAAGCCAGGGACGTCCACGAACGTGAGGAGAGGAATGTTGAACGCATCACAGAATCTCACAAACCGCGCCCCCTTCACTGACGCCAGAATATCAAGGCAACCTGACCAGTAGGTAAAGACAATGAATTAAAAACAACAACAACAACAATAATAATAATAATAATACAGGAAACAGCACTAATAGTATCTCTGAAATGGTTGACAGATAACAAAGTTACTATACAGTAATTTCCATTTCAGAATGAAATGTCAAATTTCCTGTTATATAAAAAGTTGACCTATTGATTCCCATTCAAAATAAGACCTCTTTTTAGGAAGGGGGGCGGGACCCACACTGGAGAGAAAAATAAGAGTTTCTGCAGCACCAGGTGTCCCACAACTATCATGTGATATAAACATCATCAATACTTGCTTTCAGTCAACACATTAGGGCTGAATTTAAGGGGCTTCCCCCTCCTCCCAAATGGTTTTAGTACTAATATTCTGACTTCAGCATAATTCTGTGTATGTTTAAAGTACTACGAGGTTCTCTATCTACAAATACTTTGTACTTTTCACCGTTTTCCCCTCCAAAAATCTAAGAAGTTGTTTTTGCCCCTGCCAGATTAGTTTTTCTGTAAGCAGCCCAGACATGCATGCAATGCAATGATACATATTCATTCACTTGAAACATGAACAAATCAATACATTGGTAAGCACCTGCTTTAGAGTTGGGTTGGTTCGCGATCACACCCACTGTGAGTCCGTTCATACGGGCGAACCCCACCACAATGTTCTTGGCGTAGCTGGGCATGATCTCAAAGAAGTTCCTCTCATCTACCACAGTGTGAATGACGTTCAACATGTCGTACGGCTGATCCGACGAATGAGGGATGATCAAGTCCAAGCCCTCCACTAGTCTGTCACTACGGATCACATGACAGTCATGTGATGGTCATGTGACCAAGGGTATCAGTCTTACCTGGGATCTTCAGTTACTCTCTGGGGGACAGCAGATGAGTTGCTCAACGGAAGGAAATCAAAAAGATCTCTCATTCTGAAACAACAACAACAATAACAACAACAACAACAGAACTAAAACAACAACAGAACTAAAACAACAACAAAACAAAAAACTTGACAGAGATTCAAACCTAAGTATTAGCAAAATATAAGTTAGTGCAAGGAAAACAGCCAATGAAACGTGCAAGTCCGTAAAGACGAGGTTCCCTGTGCCTTACTCGCTGAGCGCATGTACGTCATTGTCGAAAGCCTTGTGGGCTACTCCAGACTTCTTAGTGTGAGTCATAGCCCCGCCCAGCTCCTGGTCCGTCACTACTTCATTGGTCACCTCCTGCAAAGAAATAACAATGTAAGGATGTACGAGTTAATCCACACACGGAAATTACAAACAATAAATAAATAAAAATATTTAACTAATTCATTCTGTGCAGGAGGAAAAAAAATAGTGAAATAAGTTGTAGCTTTTCTCTTGAATAAAAGTGAGCAGAGTTTAGTGGAAAAGTTGCTTGATCTGAAATATGTTGGAAATGATCATCAAGTCATCAAGTCTGTTCACTATGGCTGTGACAGATATGTTAAAAGTTACATACATGTACATGCAACTAAAATATGCTCATTAGATGTATTCTCTCTCTTTCACAGGCCTTTTTTTTAAACAACACAGAATTAAAAATATTTGGTCGCCACCGGGAATCAAGCCCAGGACCGCTTGTATAGCGCACAAGCGCTCTGCCACTGAGCTACAACGGCAACCAAATATTTTTAATTCTGTATTGTTTTTTTTTAAAAAAGCCTGTGAAAGAGAGAGAATACATCTAATGAGTAAAAGAAGGCTGAGAAAGAAATTGTGAACTAAAATGGTACACATCAACCAAGTCTACACACTAGTTGTATGGATACAAACACATCAATCACTCTGCCATCAGCGTCATTAGCAAGTCTAAACACAAGTGTAATTAATGCCACATATAATTCACTTAGACATAGCCTAAGGCGAATTATTCTAATTAGCATTCACACCTCTACGCTGTTCATATTTAACGAGCCTTTACCTCCACCACTTTGGGTCCCGTGACGAACATGTACGATGTATCCTACATGACATCACACACCAATTCAGGACATGTCACGTGATGAGGGTGGGGCAGGGGCGGGGCTTACCTTGACCATGAAGGTAAAGTCAGTGATGGCGGGCGAGTAGACCGCACCCCCAGCGCAGGGACCCATGATGAGGGACAGCTGGGGAATGACTCCGGAGAACAAAACATTCCTCTGTCATGGAAACAAAGGGAAGCAACAGGAACTAGTCAAAACTGCTAACAAGGGAACTCAAAAAGATTAAATCAAGCAATAAGAACTAAAAACAATCTACTCTCAAAAAAAATTTCAAGTAGTGATATTATTATTATTATTATTAGTGGTGTGCTTGAGCACAAATGGCGAGCGAACCTGTCAAGTTAGCTTTCTAATACAGTATAGTTATGTGATTAATTTAGTTGTAACCTGCCAGCTTCTAAAAAGTTTTTAAATTATGTATGTATATATATATATATGGTAAACAGGTTTCAATGCTGTAGTAACCACTCACGGCAACTGTTTGACCTTAAAAAATATAATAAATAAATAACAGGCTTTTTTAAGGAATTACCGCACAATGTTGAACTTGATTCTATATTAAGAAATGCTTACTGCTGTGGTAGCTAAAAAAGCAGCTAATAATTATTTATTTGTCACTAAAACATTTACTTTGTGCTATTCTTTAGCTAAGCAGCAGCTGTAATGCGCCACACTTTCACACACACTTGTTCACTGAACATACCAACACAAGACTTACCTTTGTGGTTAGACTATTGGACAATGGATTTTCAAGGAAGAACAACAGTGTTGCGTAGGGTGTATAACTGACAAATAGCGCATTAACTTACCATCACCACTAATTCAAATATAAATGAACTCGGGTAAGTTTGTAAGTTTTAACTGCACTCACAAAATAATTCAAAGCGGTAAACAATTGAATTTCCTTGGATGATACGGGGAAATGATCAATAAACCAGAGGATTCTGTTTAGTGAAGTTTGGGACGGGGTCGAACACCAAGCTAACACAAAAATACGCGAGGGTCAAAGTACAAAAATGACATAGGTATGTCCAAACTTATATACAAACAAATATCCCCGATTCTCAATTTGTTACTCCTGTATAGTGTCTCACTCGCTTCACCCAATTGCCAATTATCATTAATAGTTGGCGAGCGAGCAAGACTCTCTCAGGGGTAACACAATTGAAAATCGGAGATATTTGTTTATTGGCGAGCGAGCTAGACAGTATTAGGGGTGGATAATGCAAAATCGGGTATATGTTATTGGCGAGCGAGCGTAGCGAGCGAGACACTTACAGGGGTAAAAATGAAAAAATCGGGGATGTTTGTTTATTTATATATATGGACGTATGTATGTCATTTTGTACTTTGACCCTCCGTATTTTTGTGTTCGCTTCGCGTTCGACCCCGTCCCAAACTTCACTAAACAGAATCCTCCGGTTTAGCGACCATTACCCGTATCACCTTAGAAATTGAATTGTTTACGGCTTTGGATTGTTTTGCGGGTGCAGTTAAAACTCAAAATCTTATGGGAGCTCCATTTCTATTCGAGTTAGTGGCGGTGGTAAGTTAATGCGCTATTTGTCACAGTTATAAGCCCTACTCAACAGTATTTACTTAAAAATGCATTGTCCACTAGACGAACCACGAAGGTAAGTCTTGCGTAGGTATGTTCAGTTGTGTGAAAGTATTGTGCGTTACAACTACTATTAAGAATATCACAAAGAAAATTTTAAATAACGTGATTTGATTTTGTTGCTTCTTTTTCAATTCAAACTGTTGCGGGAGCGGTTACTATGACATTGAAACCCCTTTACCTCATACGTAATTTAAAAACTAGACTTTATTTTAATAGCTTGAGTGTTAGTTGTTAAAATCAAATTTAACAATAGTGTAGCTCGCTCGCCATTTGTGCTTAAGCACACCACTAGTATATATATGTATGAATGTATGTATGGATGGTACGTATGCCCTTTAAACGCGCGCGCGGGGAACATTTTTCTCCAAAAAAACACGGCTTTTTAGGCTTGACCCCAGTTTATTCTGAAACCGCAGCATTAAGCAAGCCTTACTTTATATTTAAGCTCCAAAGTGTGAGAAAATTCCTGCGAAAACGCTTGCTTTTCAAGAAACAAAAAGTTGATTCGACCGGTTACTATGGAATTGAAGACCCTTTTCCAGACTCAATTTCAAAACTTCGCCGTTTTAGGGGGGGATGCGGAGTGCCGATTGTTGGTTGTCAGAATGCCGTAGTATTAATGCTAAGGAAGCTACTACTACTCGAGGGAAGCTGAGGTAAGTACGTAATTCCATATTGTTAGCTAAATATGCAAAATAACTCTGGCCTTTCTTTTTTGTAGCTAAGAGCTTGTTTGACTGGTAAATTCAAATAGTCAGAATGGCTCAAATTTGGTACTGCAACAGCTACCACTGCTCAAGAAAATGAGGTAAGAAAGTAATTTTGTATTTGTGTGCTAAAATTGATTGTCTTTTGTTTTTGTAGCTGAGAGCTTGTTGTCAAGAATTCAAGGTAATTTAGATAGTCAATTTGTATTTGTTTGCTGAAATATAAGGTCATAACTGCTATTATAGTGTTTGCATGAACTAAGCTAAAACATAGTAACAATACTTAGTTTTATGTTACCTAACTATCATACTTACTTATACATAAACAAATATCCCGGATTCTCAATTTGTTACCCCTGTATATGTCTCACTCGCTTCACCCACTTGCCAATTATTATTAATAGTAGTAGTAATAGTAATAGTAACAGCAGTAGTAGTAGTAGTAATAGTAGTAGTAGTAGTAGTAATTTCCAAACTTGTACAACATTGACACACACACACACATACACACACATACACACATACATACACACACATACATACACACACACATACACACACATACATACACACATACATACACACATACACACACATACACACACACACACACACACACACACACACACACACAACTATCCTCCAAAGCTTTGCTTCACTTACCAAGAATATGTCTGCATAGCCGGCCAGAGAGTCCACTCCTTCTTGAATGCGAGCTCCCCCAGAGTCATTGAGCCCTATCAGAGGAGCTCCCACTTCAGCTGCTTTGTCCATTATCTTGCAGATCTTCCTGGCATGCATGCTGGACAAGCTTCCTCCAAACACAGTGAAGTCCTGACACATGAGAACATGCACACAACTTAAAATATAGGTTAATACAAACACAGCACCACAAGGTTCTCAGAAACTTCAAACCAGACTTCTCCCATAAACTCTAATACATTATCACCACTATATTTTGTCAGTATGATGTTTAAGGATAGAACATGTTGTGGCTGTTGTGTAGGAGGCTATAACTCCAGTGGCGCTTAGGACATTACCTGAACAGATCTAAAGCAAGAACAGACCTGGTGTCAGCCTGCCTAACTCTGAGGGCACGCACGAGTGCTACTCACAACCAGCTCTCACGTGTTACACAATATCTTCAGTGGAGTGACTGAGCTGTCGTTGATGAGGACTATGAGATGGAGGTATAGAATACGGAGAAGGGATCTCGACAATTTCAAGAGGAGAAATGTTTGTTTTGCCACCAATTCTCCACACTTTGGGTTTCTTTCCCTCACCCTCACCCTCCCTCATAGTCACAAACTTTACCAACTATATGGACCTTCTTGAAATATGTATAAAAAAATTATTAAAGCTTGGCAAATTTCGATTGATCAAGCTAACCCAACCCCAAACCACACTTCAAACCCCGCCCCTAACTCCTCCCAGGTCTCCATCCATTCATTCTCACTGAGAAGGGCTCAACCATGACTAGGCTAGAATACTCCCCCCCCCCCCCCCCCCCCCCCCCCCTCCTCTCCTCAACTCCCGCCAGGTGGCACATCTTTTGTTCCCATTTGTAACCTACCGCACACACTCCATTCTCATGCCACCATGACTACCTGGAACAGTAGGAAGTTAATACTTTTAGAGCTTCCTTACATTGGACCGCCTCCTATAGGTCAGATCAGGAATTGAACTGGTTCAAACAAACAGCTCTCGATGCTGTGGAGTGGAGTCAACATTAATGACATCAATGGAAGTGCTCCTTAGCACTTCCTTCTCTTACCCTCTACAAACAAAATGGTTCTATTGGCTTGCAGGTTTTGTACTTTTCTATTTCACTATAGGCAGCGAGACTGACAGTATGAATAAGACTGCCTTGATTAAGCGGAACCAGCAAAGTGAGGGTGAAGACAAAATAAAAATAGAAAGGTGTGCAATGTTTGAAGAAAAGCAGCTGGTCACAGTTTTATTGTAATAATAGTCTGGACTAAGCACATGTGATACATGCACACACTCATACACACAAGCATAGTGTATACATACACTTGCACACATACACATACTAATTCTCTTGCAACCACTAGCGGATGCCTGTGCACTAAGCAGGCACTGTGAGCCATGCAAGCAAAGCTCCTGGAGCCGGGCTAGGAAATCGCAGGGGAACAGGCCTTTCCTCACAGCAAGTGGTGTGGGCACCCGAAGTCCCACCTGGACCATTGCTGTTTCATGAGAAAAGGCCTTGAATTTGCACCCCAGCAAATGCCAGGTGTACACACAATCACAGCTGGGTGGACTGGTGGGGCTGGTCGGAGGCAGATGGAAAATCAGATGGAAAATTGCCTGAGTTGGGCTTGAACTTGGGGACCTCAGGCCGGATACAACCACTACACCCCACAGCCACCACTCACATAGACACATGTACACATAGACACGCATACACACGCATACACACTCATTCGAATACATGTACACACACACAACAAACAAAATTAAAAATTTAATTTCATAGCCTTTTGTGCTCACTCCTCTTTATTGCCTATTCACACATTTTATTCACAAACACACACACACACTCCCTCCCTATACATACACTCCCTACACTGACATACTCCCCACCCACCAGGGCTATTTACCAGGCCAACCTCAACAGAGCACTGACAGGCCTTCAATGGGTACATTACTCTCTACCACGTGCCACAGAAACTAGCCAAAACTACCACAAGTCTATTGTAGACTGACCCAATTTCTAGCCACCACCCGGCCAGTTAATACAATACCACATTCAAAACAAACTGGCTTCACCATCTCCCAGTAGCTAGGGAATCCATGAATATAAACTATCAATTGCCTGAAGGCCATGACAAAAGAGTAATGTATATTTTGCATGACACATACAATGCATTCTTCTCCACCACTAGACTTCAAGGTAGACGTGACCAATTTAAACAGTTTTTTTTTGTTTTTTTTGGTAAGGATGGTTAGCACCCATGGCCGACTGCGAGAGTTTCTCACTGGGTCCAAGGTGATAATTCAAATTAACGAGGAGATGAAATTTATTACACCTCAGGATAAAATCCAGGAGCACTGGTTTACTTATAGGACTTCTTTTCTTACAAACTCAATTGTTACCAATTCATACTCCTAAATGCCACCACTGGCCTCCAGATAATTCACCATTCATATTTTTACCCTCCTAGCATGTAAGAGCATTAACAAAAAAAAAATTTTTTTTGGATAAATTGCATGTGCTTCCTTTTAGACTGTCAGAGCTATACCAGTACTGCACGTGTAACCACGACAACGAGCTGATGAATCACCTACCTGGCTGAAGACAAAGGCTAGTCTTCCATTAATGAGTCCGTGACCAGTAATCACTCCATCACCTGGAAACTGAGACACACACAAAACATTATAATCATCATCATCATCATATATTAATTATTATTATTATCACTATTATTATTATTATTATTATTATTATTATTTATTGCCATCACACTCATTTACACCCTCAATGTGAGCTGAATGGGCAGTATTCCGTACAAAATTATGCAGAATTATCTCATTATCCAACACAAACTTAGACCTTCACTAAATAAATTCGCTTGACTACCACCCCTTACCCATCCTCCAAATTAATCAGTGCTACTATATTGAAACCCACACTCTGTTTCAATCCAAGTGCACGGAATACGGTCATGCACAAGTGATGATCGGTAAATCAGGAGATATTTAATGACTGTATTACAAAAGGCCAGAAAAAGCACACAATACATTTCCACCTCTCAGTAACAGTTGAAACTAAAGCTGGGAAGACATAATCTAGGTTCACTGAAGAACATTTTCACCAGGCATCAGACTAAGTTCAGATTTCCCGTGAAAGTGAACAGCCTTACGCAACTATCTACACTGAAACTTTAGACTGTCCCAATTGGTTACTAAACTTTATCTTGACAGAAGCTAGTAAGTTCCCCTTGGCTACGTTATTTCATTTGCAGGTACCCATGGTAGTCACATACTTCATTAGCAGGCAAGCTAGTACAACCATGTGAGCTTAAAATTCTAATATTATAAGTTAAAAAGAATTTCTAAGTATATTATTACATACAGTGTACATACTAGAGATCCAGAAAATACTAAAACTAAATTGCTATTAAAATGAACCAACCAAAACAAACTAGAGCACTAGGAGTGCAAACCCTCAGCATTAGTTTAAAAAATGCAATAATTTGCAAAAGAAGTCATTATTGTTGAATAACCAAGTTCTTAAAATTTCAGCTTATAACAGTAATAGTTTTGTTCTAGATTGCTCACCTAAAGGGGTCTGGGAAAAAGCAAAGGGAAAAAATGTGAAAAAATCTTAGTTGTCTCCAGGGAATCGAACCCAGGACCACTGAATAATAGTTTTGTTGTATTTATGAATATAAATGGTTGACTTGTCTAGCTAGGGCATTTTGAATTGGCCTGCTTGCATCTCTGGAATTTTTCAGGCATTTCAAGGGCTTTTTTTTATGGGCATGAACCTTTAGAACTAGCCCTTATACACACCTGGGACTGACCCATACTTTCTAAAGCTGTTTTACGTGCTTGACACTCAGCCTACGGTTTTTACGACTTTCTGATGGCATTCTCTGGCTTTAATATTAACCAACCTTGGCTTGGTAGGAAAAAAAAAAGCCACAAGAACATTTCGACTTTCTGATATGCACCCTACACGAACACTTAGGGCACACTTTTTGGAGGGCAGACATACTTAACAGTCAATGAAAGAAGCACACCTCCAGCAGCAGAGACTTCCCAACACCAGACAAAAAAATAAGCACTGGAACTATAGAACGCACATAACATATCTGAATCATGCACGGTAAAACTTGTATGCTTACGTGATTCTAAATGGCAGCTAAACAATTGAATGGGCGTGGCTGTACAGCAGCATTCACTGTAGTCCGCCTTTTCTCTCGTTTTCTCAAAAGCTAAGCTGAAATTAAAAAAAAAAAGTGGCAAATTAAAGGGACTTAAATCATCATCTAGTCAGAGTTCCTCTTCCCTCAAGGCATAAAAGTCCGCCATCTTTGAGATCCGCATTTGACAGAGTGACAGAATGAATGAACAAATGAATGAATGAATGAATAAATGAATGACAAAGAGACTACTGTAACCCTCTCGCGTATGTGCGCTGAGGTTAATAAAAACTGCTGACCTCATGAATGAATAAAAAAAAATAAGGGAACGAATCTTTGGCTCTGCAACCTCAAGTCTGAGGTGTATAAACTCAATAGAAACACACCTCCATCAGTCTATGCACATAATGTATCCCTCAATGAAGTGCTCACGTGTGTCCCCTACATGATGTGCACATGTCCCTACACACATGTCCCCACACATGTGTCCCCACATGAAGTGCTCACATGTGTCCCTACACGAATGTACACACATGTCTCTATCCTATTCAAGCTCCAACTGGATCAGCTTAAATAATTCTTTCACAAGATGTATAAACGAAAATTAACTCATGAAACCTAACTGGACAAACATCACAGGTAAGGCTATGGTTTCAAGAAGTGCCAATATACCATACATATTTGTTGGTTGGTCTTTGTTAGCTGTAAATGCAATACTTACAATACTTCATTAATAGGCATTATAAATCCAAAGTTTTCTCCATTTTTTTTTTCATCAACCCACCCACACTAATTAACCATGATTCTTACCTTATTCTCAACTTTGTCCATTCCAAAGTCTTTGCATGCATGCTCCACAAACATATCATACTCCCTGAAAGACCCTCTATCCACCAGAAGGTTAACTCGCTCTCGTGCAGTAAGTTTTCCCTGCAGGATAGAACATGTAAAAAGGCAAACTGCAACCAAATCTACTCCAACTGAACTGTCTTGTGTTGCTTTGCGACTCTTTTCTCTCCTCCACCGACCAGAGCCTTGCTTTTCTTTTCTTCTAAGGCATCAATAGTCTTGGTAGAATACCTCCATATTTTTTCCACTCCCCCCAAGCACCTAAGTGAGCTTGGAAAAGAGGTACTTACGGTTCCTAACCGTCGCAGCATCTTTGTTATGATATCCCCTTACCTTTCCCTCGCAGTTCAAAGGTCGTTAAAGGCGTGGCTTGCTAATTTTTTTAGAAGGAAAATGAAAACCCCTATATCAACTTATTGTAAACTTTCTGATGTCCGTCGGTAAAGGGAAAAAATGGCCTCAGAATACGTTTGGGAAGAACTGATATAGTAGAGGCCTTAGGAGCGCCTTTAGCTCTAAGGTAAGAATATATTTTGTGACCTAAATAACCAAATTTGAAAGTCGGATGTATATATTATTTCTTCTGGCTTTCAGGTACCGTCGTCGGAAATTAAGATGCCTCTCCCGAAGACCGCGACCATAGCAGCAAGGGCCACGGAGGTTTACTGCGAAGTATGGAGTGTAATACTACAAAGGTTTTGTAAAATGCCTCCAATGAGAACTTCTGACTTGGACGACTTGTCCCAGCTTCTCCCTTACCTAAGACAGCTCTTGACTTGCTGTGCATGCGCTGGTCTACTGGACAAGGCCATGATTTCTCTAAGCTGTGGCCACTGCTATTGTTATGAATGCCAGTTTCGGGAGCCCTTGTTGAAAATTCACTGCCGGCAGTGCCGGGAGAGAACTGGGCTGGTCACAGAACGTCAGTTGCAACTGGTTGTGAACTGCTACAGAAGTATGTGCCACATTTTGGGTGAGGAGCTTCGCAAGGACCCGTATGCATTCTCCAAGCATGACAAGGAGCATGTGAATGGTGAAGATGACGAGGACTTGAAGATGAGTGTGCCAATTCCCGCCAGATTGGCGGTTCAAGCACACAGAAAGAACGACAGCAGTGGTTTGGAAGGTGTTAATGGCAGAACTGAGCCACCTGTGACCAATGGGGTGTCAGTGGACCCCATTGCAGAGATAATCAGGGAAGTAGAGAAAGGAACCAAGGTTTCTCGAGCCATTTTTGTCATCAAACCACCGTCCAAATACATGAACTCCAGAGCAGCAACTCAGACACCCAGAAAAGATTCAGTGATGGGCATTTCTGTTTCAACGAGCTCTGCTTCAAAGAAAGCATTGTCCCCTTTCAAGGAGGAATCTAAGGAGTGCGTGGCACCAGGGTTGCACACAGAGACTGGTGGTGAAGACATTGGAATGGAAGTTAATGGGAAATGCGGAGAAGTAGATGTAGACCCTGCTGATGGAGACATGGTCAGTGAAATACAGCCCAAATCAAGGAAAAGAATTCGTAGAAAGAGCAGCCAAGTGGAGAAAAGGAGGAAGCAGGTTAAGACTGAATCTGACAGTTCTACTCTTGGCAACTCATTGGAGGATTCTAATGTTGCCACCCGGACAGAAGCAGACAAGCCTCAGGTGACGAAGATTTCTTTATCCGCTCTGAAGCTAAACAGTCGGCAGAGACAGCTAAATGCAAGGAAGAGAAAAAAAGCCTTAAGTATTCTCTCCAAATCCAAATCTGAGAACTCGAGAGAAGAAAGAGCAGCAGAAGAAACTTGTACCAACAAAAACAGTGTCTCACCGAGGAGCAGAAATGGTTTCAGTCCACCTGAATCAGAGGGGCAAGATATTTTGAGTGAAATATACATCAAAGACCTCAACATATCTGTGGATTCTCTGGATGAGAACTTTCTCAGTGTTACAGAGGAGAAAGTGGCCCTTCTACCTCATGAGCAGCTCTCATACAAGCTGAGCCAAGCAGTTAAAGACAGTCCGCCAGCTTCCGACTCTTCTAAACGTGTTCCTAGAGACCACTGGAAGAGTTTGACCAGAACAAGGACTTTAAGTCCTTTCTGCAGTAGGATCGTTGTAAAGCGACTAGGAGAGGACATTGCACAGAACATATTGCTGATGATCAATGCTGCTAAGGTGAAGCGAAAGATGCGTCAGAAGGCGAAGCTTGCTGCAACCATGGGAGGTGGAGACAAATCTCACTTACCAACCACACCTTCCACGCACGTATCTCGCCAAAGACCTCGAAACAGATCCCAGCGCCACTCCGTCCCCACTCCCACTGTCCCGGTTCCAGTCATCGCTGAAACCAACACCAACGACATAATCCCCGAACACATCACCATCCTCTCAGCCGATGGTAAGGATACGATTAGCGATGCTGACATCAATTGGACTGAGTTTTCCAATTTTTTTGAGAGCAACGATGACAGTTCGATAGCTGAACTAGCCAAGCTAGACTGCTACAATCCTCCTTCACCTTTGGAACAGCAGGAAAAGAAGCTGGAACAGCAGATACAGCATGAACGTGTGAAAGACAATGTGCACGTGAAAGACCATTTGCATGGTGAGCATCTAATGCAGCAGCAAATGGAACAGAAGCAGCACAGAGAACTGAAACAGCATAGAGAACAGCAGAAGCAACATCCGCAGCCTCTCCCTTCTCTTCCCCTTCCTCTTCCCCTTCCTCCTATGCTTCCTCAGCTTTCCAGTAGAGAATTGGACCCACTGTTCAGAGACTTTGAGCCCCCAGGTATGATGCATCCTCCACCTCACTCTCATCATCATAGGCATCATCATCATCACCCACATCATCCCCGCCACTGCTTGCCCCCACCTCATCCTCATAGACCGCACGATCCAATGGGACGATCGTCTCGGATGCCCCACCCCCATTCACGACCCCTCCCACCATCCCACCCACATCACCACCAGATGATGAATTTTCCTCCCATGATGGGCCCCCCAAATCTCCCGCCTCCTCCAGAGTATTACCCACCCCCCATGACTCCTGGGAGAATAAGGCCAGACGTGTCAAGTGGGTTTTCAAGCCCGATAACCCCCAATAGAGGGAATTTCTCCTCAGAGCCTAGCTTGGATGGGGTGTTTCATCAGGGGTCACCTAATCAACATCCACGTAGCGGGAACTTTCCCTTTCCAAATTCCAGAGGATCATTTTCACCTGTTCGTGGAAGCTTTCCACCACGCCCCACCCCGCCCACAACTCCGGTGATGGTTCAGCAGCCTCTGAAGAAGAAGAAAAAGAATGCTGCCGACGACCCGTTGTCGGGTATGGTCCAGAAAATGAAAATGAAACCCCCTTCAGCAGCTCCTAAAGCTAACTTGGCTGCGCCTGTAACTCCAACAAAGAAGCGACGGTCACCTGGGTATTCAGAGACAGGCTGGCGATGCAGATGTGGTACTAATAAGATCATGTTTCCGGATAAAGTCTGCGCTAAGGGAAAGTGCCCGTGCTACGCCAAAGGAACTGCTTGTAAAAACTGCCTGTGCCGGTTTTGCCACAATCCGTTTGGTGCTCGTGAATCAACGAAATCGGTTTTGCCAACCTCTACAGCGTTAGCTTCTACAACATCTCCAGATAAGAGTTTTGACAGTTCAACAGCAGGTGACGAAGCGGAAGTCCAAAATGAAGGTTCTGAACTTAAGCCTTGTGAGGTTATGCCAAAGATTCCTGATGTCAAAGAAGATCTCGACAGTTCTGTGTAGTCGTCGATGTCATTCGTGTGCTGCCTGGTGTTCAGCATGCAGTACTAGTATGCCCCCCCCCCTCGTGTTATCCAGTAGTGTATGCGTGTGAGTGTGTTGTTTTTTTTTTCATTTTGATCAGGTTAAACCCTGCATAAGTTCAAAGGTAATTTTATCACTAGATTTTTTTTTTCGTCGTTGATTCAAGGTATACTGTTATTTGACAATATTTAATTTAACTCTTCATTTAATTTATTCTCTAACTTGATCTTCACTTTTCCCCCCCTTCATCCATTGTTTTTATACTTCACTTCCATTTCTTATCAGCAGCAACACTGATTGAGAAATGATACAGATTGGCATTTGTATCTCATCATTATATTTTTCTATTCCTGAAGCACTTTCTATAGCATTCTACTCACGGATGCCTTACTTGTGTGCGCGTGTGAATGTGTGCGTGTTCATGTTGCTTTTAGATGAAAACTTACCTGAATGAAGACCAGTGGGCAGGTAGTGTCTGTTGTGTGGAAACTAGAAGCTTTACTTGTAAGGAGGGAAATTTGAAGACTGAGTGATTGGCAAAAGTAAATTTTGGGCATGGAAAACAATATAACAATATAATATACACATAACAAGAGAGAAAGGGGGAGGAGATAAAAATGTTACCATTTAAATGTGATTCTAAAGAAATAGCGTTTGCTACACTAATACAGATACACAATAGGTAGAGTTACTGAATACCTCGTGCCTCCAAGGCCTCCAACCGTTTCCTAACAGCACATAAAATAATACATATAATAAATATAATGGTGCTAACTGCCATGGCTCTAACAACAAAACAATTACAGTGGACTTGATTTATAATTTCATGCAGTTTATGATAGTCGAGTATGTCAGACATTATCAAGGGTGAAGGGTTTGTTTGATGATCATAAATTCGAAGATATGTGCTGGTAAGCCCTTTTAGCCACACAATAAGACAGCTGGATTTGTGGAGTTGTCATGACATTTATGCCCAGGTAGTATTAGCACTGAATATTGCTGTGAGTGGGGAAGGAAATCCACAATTATACAGTACCAGCATTCGAAATAATTAGGTAAAACTTCTCACCAACAAATTCAGTACAACAACTCCTAGCATAGGTTTTCTTTCTTTCTTTTTTTTTTTTTCTTTTTTTTTTTTATGTCCATAAAACTTTGCTTCCCATTTATATGGCTACAGTCACAGGTTTTTCCAGCAAAAACTTTAATGGCGTTCCTTGAAAAGAAGACGTATACAGTGGAGTATTGAATATGAAGTTATAAAAATATATATATTTGTAAGTAAAACATTATTTTCACAGTGATAGCGTTTGGATAATACAACTGTCTTGGGACTAAATTGAATACAAGGCTCATAGTTTTCCTTTTGCAAGCTCCCGAGGCTATTAAGAGAAAGTAAAACAAAAAGCAAGTAAAATCTCCCCATCTGAAACCATTTTGTTATAGCCTAAAAAACTGCAAACTTATCAGTTCAGGCACAAAATTGATTCAAGCACACAGTGAATGCACACATCAGATGAAAGATGAACTACCACTCATAGACAAGTATGCCTGTTTGGAAGAAAGTAGACACAGACAATTCAATAGGCACACAAGTTCAATTAGCAAATAATAATACGTGTACAATAGTAGCAAACTGAAACTCTCAATTATTATTATGGTGTTGTGACGACACCTTACCGATCACCACAGTTTCAACTTCCCAACTTTACTCAATATTTCGCACAGCAAGCTTGTAACTCCTGCACTTTCTTAAAGCAGATTCATCTCTTGCTATTAATATTTTGGTTAAGGGCGTGGTTTAATACTCTTAAGTGTAACTAATATCTAAAAAACTTGCGTCATCTGTCTGTGCTACTATAAAAAGCTCACATATATATCGTCCCTTTCATTAGACTAGTGTGTTTCACATAATACTCATTAAACTAGTGGTGTGCTTGAGCACAAATGGCGAGCGAGCTTGCCTAGTTAAGTTGTAGAAAACTATGCAGTATTGTAACATAATTAATTTTAGCTTAGTTCTTAGTATATGAATTGTTAGTAAGTATTGGCAACAAGCACTCGACTCTGCTACAAAAAAAAATATGTTGAAAACATACAAGATGAGTACTCAGTTTTACTGAGAAATAGTAACTTCTGGTATTTAGTATTACCAGTGGCTCTCTCATAACAAGCACTCAGATAAAAAAAGGCTAACCACTTGACATAAGCACTCAGATTCTGAAAAAACAAACAATAATGGCCACGTGTTTTTAAAATAGGTCTGGTAAAGGGTTTCAATATCATAGCAACCACTTTGCCCTAGCTTTGTGACTTGAAGAAGACGAGTGATTTCTAAAAAATAATGACACAGCTATGTTACATTTTACTGCTTGCTTTTGATCCTGTACTACTATCCCATTTTAAAGTTACAAGTATATAACCATTAAGAATTTATTGTACGTACTACAAGTACCTCAAATTGCTGAAGTAATGGTAACTTCTGCAGTACTAATTTAGCTGATCTTGCTAAGTGAAGTACCAGTAGCTCTTGAAAACAGGCTCTGTATTACATCTAAAGTATGACAGCCGTTGACTATTACTTTTATAAGAAACTACATTCTTAACTTGAATGAATAGTAGTTTTTAAGTAATTCTGACAATTGTCCAAATGACCAGTAGATCCCGACAAAAATCACTCCGCTACTAAACATTTATGTCTGGTAAAAGGTTTCAATACCACAGTAACCACTTGCGCAGCTTTTGGGACCCGAAAAAAAAGAGTAATTCTTCGAAATTATCGTACAATTTTAAGTTTATAGTTGAAGTTAGCCTTACTTAATCCTGTAGTACCAGAACAAGCTAAGGGCTAGCCTAAAAAGTCACGTTTTTGGGAGAAAAAAAGGAACCCGTGCGTGCATTTAAGGGGCATACATACCAAATATACATATATATATATATATAAACAGGACCCGATTTTCAATTGTTCACCCCTAATAGTGTCTCGTTTGCTTCGCTCGCTCGCCAACTAGTTTAAAGAACTGAGCATGTTCAATAACTGAAGGTAAGGCAGAAGAGGGTCACTAATCAAGGGAAGAATAATAAGATTACCTATTAAGGAAATGCTTCCACTTGTATAGAGTCAATTACGACTTGTGGCCATATTATTAGTGTGTAACCACCAGAGCAACATGAGAACAATTATGGAATAGACATGCAGATGAAAGACATTCTGCAAAGGAGACTACTGCACATGTTTCATACTAGAGGGGAAGAGAAGGGTGGAGTGGAAGTGTGGGGGGATACACTGCAATATTTTGGTATTTATCCGCTGTAAGCCGCAACAAAAAATTTTTATAAATTTTTCACCCGACTTTTAGACTTTGAATATTTACTACCCTGTGTAGGGAGGGGTTGTTAGGGGTGTAGGCAGGGCAAGTACTTTTAAGTTTTTACGTAATTCTCACTTCCCTCTTAGAACCTCTATAATACTTGAAAGGTTAGCACGGTAGTGCAATAGAAACGGTGACTCTTTTAGATATGCAAATTCCAACACACATTGACAAACCTCCTCAATACTTCCAACTCCTCCTTCTGTCTTTCCTCCTTCTTCTTCTCCAACTTAACAGCCTATAAATTCAAATTTCATTAGTTGACTGATGTACTATGACAGGTGATGTGCTCACAAATGTACAACAACACGTACCTTTTCTCTCTGAATTGCCTTCTTCTCACTAAGCCTCGCTTCTTCCTTCTCTTTTTCCTTCTGCCTGTATTCCTGTCGCTTTTGCTAACAAATGGAAGATGTGACCATATTATTATTTACCTTCAAGCGATCACAAAGTGAAATGTAAGCCAGCCAGTATATACAATCAGTAAACTTCCATTACTTAAACATTGCTCTAATTTCTAAATGACAAATGCCAGCAAAGAAAGGTCTGCTAAATTACCTTTTACAAATCTGTACCACATTTTTTTTAATATGCAAACCATAGACTCAAACTCATTAATTGCCACTCCCCTAATTAACACACCCTTATTAATTAAAGTTCTATTTTTTTATTATATTTATTATATTTTTTATTATTGCTCTTAGTACATAGTTGGTTGTTTCTTCACTTAATAGTACGGCACGTAAGTTGCCCATTAAAAATGTATGGGAATTGAAATCGCACGGGGAAAGTGAAATAGCACGTAACTAATTGAAATACCTCGGTAACTAAGTGGAAACTAAGTGAAATACAATGGTAGCTAAGTGAAATAGTACGGGTAAGTGCGCACGCATAGAGCTTGGAAAAGTACAGTTAGAGTAGTTTCTAGTGGAGACAATGTCATTCTTTACCACTGAAGCTCTACCCGTATTAGATGGAATGTTTTTCAACGGATTAGGAGGGGCCGTACGATAGTGAGTGAACGATACAGTGTAGCTACAATTGCAAAAGACTATTTAAAAAGCTGGCCTACTATTAGCGAGTGATAGTACGGGTAACCTGTGCTATTAGGGGTCAATAGCACTCGTAAAGCAATTGAAATAACACTTGGCTTCGCCTCGTGCTAATTCAATCACGTTACTCATGTTATTAATCCCAAATAGCATGGTTACCCGTGCTATTACTCATACATATAGCTTAGGTTACACTCTTTGATTAGCAGCAGAACGCATACATAGCATTGACCTTGTAGTCATGAATAAACAACCGATCTGCTGACCAAACCCATGTTCAACAGAGCATAACTTTAAGTTAAAAAAAATAAATATATTATGTATTTTTTTTTTTATATAGCCCGTTACCAGAGCGACCATGCTTGTCGTAGAGTACTATAAATCTGACATAATCCCCGGTATTCCCATACGAAAATGTATTAGAGGGAAAAAGTTAATATAGTTCCTAGCAACCACTAAAAAGTAATAAAATGACCAGAGAGAGCTACAAATAGAGCTATTTATTATCAACGGGCTATAAAGCAGTTATAAACCATTAAAAATCAGATTGGTCTCGGGATTTATAAATCACATACAAACCTCAATATTGGTTTATAACTATTACATATATATGTATATATAAGTAAAAGGAGGTGACCAGAGTGTTCAGTCTGCTTGTTAGTATCGTGAGGCATGTCCTTACCTCCTAGTTATAAATATTTCATTTAAAACCAAGTTTTAATTATTTTTACAATGGCCATCATTAAAAAAAAACTTTTCTTCACACACTGATGAGGGCCATGTTACAATTCATGTAGTGATGTAGTATAATTAATTACTACATCACCACATGAATTTTCTCTCAATGAAATAATTTGACAGATAATAGTAAGCCTTTTGTTACCTTACAGAGAATCAGGAAGGGATTTTCCCAGGGAATTCACCCACCACATTGCTGGCATTGCATAATGTAATTAGCTTAGCCAGCAAAAAAAAAAAAAGTTTATCGCCTGCCCTGTCATGCATTTACCTTCAGTCTAATATGACTCATTCTTGCATCTATTTGGTTTTTCCGCTCCTGCTCCTGTCTGGCTTCCTCCAATGGTCTTGCTCCACCTGAACATGTGCATACCATTATTTATTACAGCACTAAAAATAAAATAATTCAAATTGAGAACTGGTCTATTATTAGAACAAATAATTAATTGTTCACCTCCGATGGTTCTTAAAATAGTACGGAGCCTAGAAATTGGAATGCAGTCAGACCAGTTGACGATTAAACTGAAGTGAGGACGAAAGTGGGTACAACTCTATACCTGCAAGATCACTTCACAAGATTTGCATTAGCTGTTATGTTACGCGTACAAGTGATTTTTAATAATTCTAGAAGCTGTCTACAATAGCTGAACATTCCATTGAGGTCTAGGACCTCATGCACACTCTATTTAGCTAAGCACCACAAAATGATATTTACAAATATCCTTTGGTTTATAATTAGAACGAAGAAGAAAATGAAGTCACCAAATGGCTCCATGATTAGCATGGTGCTGAAATATGGTAGATATAGATTACCCAAAGGTCATCTTTATCCCAGTCTGGTGTAACCGCATCATATTTAGTCTTATAAATACTGACCGACTGGCCTGGGAGCCTCAGGGTTGAGCTGTCTGGCTGCTCTCTCCCTCTCCTTCTTGTCTTGCTTGTAATGTTCATATTTTTCCTCTTCAGAAGCAGCAGCTGAAAATTAGCAAACATTACAAAATTGCACAAGCAGAGAGCCTCCACTAAATAATATTATTAAACTACCTCGCTTAAGCTGAGAATTCTTAGCTGGATCAGGTGGCACAACATAGTGAGACCCACGACTAACAAAAAAAAACAAAAAAAAAACAAGTATTTATTTTTCAGTGTTTATTTTCACTAACAGCTAAGATGTTTTTAGCTCTTCTTGAAGTTTAGATAATTATTGAGTAACCTTTGCATTGTTCTTTCTTGTCCCATAGCTCCACTGTTTCCAGCTCCCTCTGCTGCAGGATTACCTTCACCCCCTTCCAAATCATCTTCTTGTCTTCTAGGTGTGGAGCTGCTAGGTGCACGAATTCCAGCAGGCCGTTGCTGATAGGGAGTTGTCGTCCTAAACTGATCCTGCATGCCCGGTCTAGCACTGTATTGAGAGCTCCTCGGACTTCTTCCGGCTCCTCTAGCTGAGGGACGCGCAGAGGGACGTACAGTTCGGGTAGTGGGGCGTACAGTCCTTGAGTAGCTCATGCCAACCACACTACTGTCAGTTAATAAATAGCATTAGTGTTCCTAGAAATCAGTCAGAAAGTAGCGGTTTACCAATGCCGGTGTAAGGGGAATCCCAAGTATTCGTAAACAAATACCGTCACGACGGGATCACGTGCGAGGTGTGGCTTCATAGAAAATCCACCGAACTCGAACTAACTGCAGCTATCGGGGTTATTCGTGTTGTACCCGTTGACGTTGTACGAGGTTGTACGAGGTTGTGTGCTGTGTTTGACTCTTCTTAACGCCGTCCTCTGTATTCGCGCTGTTTTGTCTTAGGGAAGGAGAACTCACCTAACTTACTCAGTACATAGATACTTTTTTCACACTACCCTAATCAAGGACGGAGTTTCAACTGGGCGAGCAGCTGCTTTAACGGGGTGTACTCAGGGGTCTTGTACAAAAAATGGTAGACAGACAGGCTCGTGGCCCTTGGGAAACAAACGAACAAGACAATTGGTTCCATGGCAAAATCACTAGGGAAAATGCAGCTCATCTTGTGGGTACTGGACCTTTTGCAAGGAAAGAAGGACTCTTTTTAGTGAGAGAAAGCCTCAGATTACCAGGCAGTTTTGTCCTCACTATGTGGGCTAGAAACCAGGTACATCACTTTCAGATAGTTGGTCATGGCGATGGTTGGTTCTCAGTTGACAATGGACCGCTCTTTCAAGGATTGGACGAGTTAGTTCATCATTATCTGACTAGACCTGATGGTCTTCCAGCTCAACTCAATGAGTACATTCCCGGGCAGACCCCGCCACATAATGCTAGGGCAAGAAAAGAGACCGAACTACACAGAGCAGTGACAAAGAGAGACTTTGCCGGTGTGAAAAGGATACTAGCTGCCCCTGCTTCAGATAGTTTAGGAACGGCCGAGTCACAAAATGGAGAAGGATCGACTCCTGTCCATGAGGCAGCAAAGAAAGGTTACATTGAAATTTTGGAGCTTCTTTTGGAAAAAATACCAGACATGACAATTCGGGATGCAAAAGGATCGACTTCTTTACAGGTGAAATTAGTGTGGTGTAGTGTGGTTAAAAGTAGTAGCAATGTAGACATCTTATTATTTCTCGTCTGTATTGGGTGCTGGTATGGCAGGAAGTCACTTGATAAGAACATGATATTTAATGGTTTTGTAATGTTTGTAATGTTCAGATAATAGAACATCATAGCAAAGTTGTGTTGAGAGGGAGGGAGGCATGATCAAGTGTGTTATTAATGTTTGCATGCAATTGAATTTTATGCGTTCAGTAACTGAATAATTCAAATACCTAAATTTTTTTTTTTTTTTAAACAACATGTGTAACTTTTAATCCTCCTTTTTTCGGGATTCTTTGTCGATACTTGCATCCCAAAGGAAGATAAGGAAGGCATGTTTTGAGTAATGGAGTATTGATTACATTTTCAATGCTAGATAGCAGCTACATTGCACTGTGACTGTTCAGTATTGTATTGTAAATTGTAATGGGAAGTTTTTTGAAAAGGAGATATTCATAATTTTAAGTTAGGTGGAGTGGGGGTGGGAAGCATATGTGACGTCTAAGCTATGTTTGTAGCAACTTTTTAACTTGTTTTAAGATCTCTATTGATTACTTCCTTATGGGAATGTTTATCGAAAGCTGCTCTCTTTAGCTTGCTTGTTGCCCTTATCTATTTGTCCATTGGATGTGGCATGGGATATGTGCATTGCTGTAAATATTTGTCACACTTCATTTTAACGGTTTTCTCATTGCCAATAATTTGCAGCTAGTGTGTCTTGCATGATGTATGTTTACAAGCTGAAACTGTAAATTTGTGGCTAACGTAAGGAGTGAAGGAACTTGGTCACCAAACAAGCCCAGTCCATGGCAACGAAAAGGAGAGTGTGTATGGAACATTTCCACTTTAAAGTTTTAGCTCATCAAGTTTACAAAATTTGTTTCCCGATGGTGTAGGTGTGATGAATAGAACTGATGCAAGGTGTAATCAGGTGTTCCGGGGATTATAGGGATAGTTGGATGCAATATCTGTGTGCCTGAATCACTTTTTACTTGTCATAAGTGGTCTCCTCCATTCTAAACTGCGGAGTTAAGATGGATAAGCCAATTGTTCTTGCTTTGGTGATATTGATCTACTTCATGACCTTCCACTGAGTGATTGTGTTCTTGTGGATCCATCTGACTGAACACTGCATTGATGTGTAGTTTTTACAATAGCATGTATATTATATATAGTAGCCAGGAATGTCTAAAGCCTCTGTAGTTTTTAGTTAAATTAAGCCTCAGTAGGTTCCCAATTTAGCCTTTGGGTGGTATTGGTAAATGTGATGCCTACTCACACGGCACTAATGCTTGACGTGTGATCACTGATATCCTATTCCTTTGTTGTGATTGGGGCGGCCAGGATACGGTTCTTATTTCAAACGCTATAGAAATTTCTATGTGGGTAAATTCGCTGGCATGTCCATTTAAAAGAAGTTAAAAAAAATCGGAATTTATGCATATTTTTTATGTAACAGTAATAGAGTCAGCTACGTATCAATCCGACTATTTCAGACATATACCTTGGAGGGTGCTTAATAATTCTGCTTAAATTGTATACTGCTATCTTCAGAAGTGTGCGGGGTTAGTGTTTTAAAGAGAACTAACATCTGTTAACACACTTCAGCAACACTTCGTGTTGTGTACAGGAATGCCATATGTTGCAGTGAGTTTGTGTATGCACATGTGTGTACAGTGTAGTTTAGCAACAGTTGCCATGCCAGCCACAGTGTTGTGTATGTTAAAGCTGTCTAAGGAACCTAGAAGACTACAGTTTTCTTTCTGATTTCTCAGCCACTTATATGGTGTTTTACATGACATTACTGGCAAATTGTTACTGTATGGTTGTTTTCGTTGATATAAATGATAGTTTATGTAACAGGCGCTGCTTTAAAATAGAAATCAGCAATGTACCATGTGCTGTGATGCAATGGATAGGAAAAACATTGATTACTTAATAATGTCTGACTTACTTTCATTTTCAATGAAGTTCTGTGATGGTAGTGGTTGCAGAACAGACAGATGAGACTATGGTTCGTAACAGATGGTGGAGATCAAATTAGAGTGAATTACACTGTGGCACTTGAGCTTATCAATAGCACAATTCCCAACTTCTAACTACATACATACTTCTAATGAAAACCACACTTACTCAATATACTCTCCAGTCTAATGATTCATGAATGAGTGGCTCACTCTGTGGAAGGTCTGAGAAATGTAAAGTGAAATTAGTTACATACTAGTGCTGTACACATGGATACATGTTCTCGTGTCCCTCTCTCACCGTGTCCCTCTCTCACCGTGTCCCTCTCTCACCGGCAGCTGCAATACCTCACAATCTAAATTATTTACACTCGTTCTTCCTTCTGCAGACCCCTCCTCCCCTCCCCAGCTAAACCACCACACAATGTATGTAAGAATGCACTCTTTCCTCTCTCTCATACAAAATGATGTCTCTGTAGATTCACTGTTTGGAATGACATGTGAGGTTGTCATGGAGCATGTCAAGTTGTTAAGATAAAGTTCCCTTCAAGTCTCTACTAAATAATCTCTCAGATGCATGCACCCATGGTAATACAGTTGTGGGGGGGTATTGAACCATGTACTTGCAAGACTACTAAGCAGCTGGAGACTCTGTAAATCCCAAGTTCCAGCAGGGCACACTGCCACTAGAATTGGTCTATATCAGCAACCTAAAGCTATCCTATCACTTCCCAACTAGCCTCGAAAGTATTCAAGGAAGTTATAATGAAAGTTAATTAGATATTAGCTAATAAGGTATGGTGCAGATAAAAAGAAAGACAGAGACCAACTGAAACTGGGTGGAGTGACTACGGTGATTTTATAGCCATCCACCCACATAGTGAAACATAAAAAGAAAGGGGTGTGTGCGCATGCTCAAAGTGATACCACGTGTGTCTAAAGTTAGTTCTGAATATTTAGTTCCAAAACTGTGAAACCAGTGTGGTAGCGATGATGTAGCAGCTGACCACAATTACATCCCACACCCAGCTCCTCCCCCTGGTATCTCTGCAACAGTTCTGTGGGCTGGCCCCACAGCCATATTATTATTTTTATTAAAAAATGTTGTTTAGGCCCGCCCATATTATTTTAAATCAAGCAACATTCTTCAGTTTAAAAGTATATTTTAAAATTATTGTTTTGGCCCCTTCTACATACATTAGTATTATTGTATTACCATAGACTGTAGTAGCACGGCTCAGACTGGCCAACGCAAATAGCTTCTAATTGCATATTTATGTATGTACATAAATGCATGAAGTTCCTTGTTACTTTGTATTTGTTGTTGTTTATGTAGTTGGCTGCTAGAAACGGCCATTCAGAGGCTGTGCGAATGCTCGTGGAGGTTGGAAGGGCAGATGTACAGGAACGGAATGCCACAACAGGCTGGGTGGCTCTTCATGAAGCTGCTTTTAGAGGACATGTGGATAGTGTGAAGGTATTGTATTAGGAAACCATCTCTAGTATGCCTTGCACTTCACTTCCTGGTTATTCAAACTGTAGCCCTTGAATGTGCAGGTTGTGTGGTATTTATGGCGTGGACTAACAAATACAACCGTTTTTATGACATGCGTATTATATGGGTTGGTAGAATTATCTTTTCCCTGTTGGCCGCTGGTGGTATGTACATATTAGTTGTGAATTAGCCCAAAAAGCCTGGAAGTTTATTTAACATAGGGAGCTAGCATTGGTTCTGCTGTTATGATTGATACATATATAAGCTTATCAATGACTGGAGGAGGGTTTGTGGGTGTGTGAGTGTGCATGATGTATGTGTATAAGTGTGTGTGTGTGTGTGTGTGTGTGTGTATGTGGTGTGTGGCGAAATCGTTGCTCTGAGAAACTTAACATATTACGAGCTGCATTTAGTTTGTTGCAGACAAATTTGATAAATTGAGTGTTTGCTATTGTCAATGCTGGTTTTCACATGCTACTTTACTTTCTCTGTTACAGTTCTGTCTGTTTTAATTTTCCCTTTCTGATAAGTACAATCGTGAACCAACCACATGGTGCTTACATTACCTCATTCTAAGCTAATATGTGTATTAAAGTCAACTACTGGGATGGTTTTTTATTATTGTTGTTGAGTGTACAATTGGGAAGCTAAATTCCAACCAAGTAGTAGTACGAGTATGTGTGTAGCTAATTCTAGCTGCACCAGGTAATTTACGAACTATTAGGAATGGTCTCATATGTCATGCTACTGTAGTAAGCTGTGTTTGGGTTGTGTTACTTTAGTCCAGTCACTTGTGGGTCATCTTGGCTTTACCAATTTAGGTCACTTAATAAAACATGCTGACTCATCAAGACTTGTTAATCCATTTGTATGACTTATCTATTGGTTTACTACTGCTAGTTGTCCAATTATGGTCCTCAATCTGGTAATTGCCTTAACTCAGCTTGTGATACACTGCTCCCTACTAAGTGTATAGTCATTAGTTAAGAGAATTAGAGATTCTAAGGGAAGGGTCATGCAGATGTACAGTACTTTGAAGCATTAGCCCAGACTGCAGTACCTTTTTCTTCAATTTATATATTTTTTCTTTGAGGTGGTGTGTTTATTTACTCATTCTATTGAACTGTGCATGCATGCTGGTGATGTCTTCTTTAGCTCTTCAAAATGTTTTTGAAGTGTTTTAATAGCAATCAGGTGGAGACCAGACTGAAAGTACAGACAGTTAGAACATTACTGAAGGCAGCGGATTATGTCAACATCTGGAGTGTACATTTATTCTCTTGGCTAGTTCCTCAAGGAACTAAAACAGGAAGGGGGGGGGGGGGGAGTTAGTTACTTTTGACCAGATAGTTTAGGTGTAATCCAGTGTTCTGTCACAAATTTTTTTGATGATTGGTTTTGTAACTATGTACATATGTACTGTCAGATAAGTGGATTTACAAATTGGGAGACAAATTGATTACACTTTTGTGTGTCGGATTGAAGAAGTTTGTTTCACGATTTTTAACATGAACACCGTGAATAATTTAATTACCACTTTTACGTGTTTGACAGGTTCATTCAGTACTGGAAAGAATAGAACAAGGCATTGTTGAGCCCAACGCATTGGTCTTCAGATGGCAGTAAGATTAAACTGTTTATCTGTGGAATGGCTGTACACAGTGGGCTCCAGAGCATACTGATGTCTAGTTTTTGTGTAACTTTTTGCTATTGTAAAGGAGGCTGTATGGTCATCTTACTCAGTATTGAAGGTACAAACAATTTCCTGTTATTGATGACACCAGAATGGTGTACTTAATCAAAGTACTTGTGTACTCTTTGCAGTTGTGCTTGCTTTTGTGCATACAGCGGTTGGATTCCTTATATGTTCAAGTTTATTTATGGCCATGTATATCATAGCAAGGATTTGCAGAACTGAAAGTATTTGTGCCATAGTCACTGGCATCTGTGCTATGAGTTTGAGATAGGTAACAACCAGTTTGTAGGTGACATGTTTCTTATCGGCAAAGTTTGCTAGTAGCGGACTCATACTAGTTGTGTGGTTCCTTCTTACCATGTATGCATGAACATTAGCATAGCTTAATTAAAGGGGCTGGGATGTGAGTACATATATATGTTGATTTCATCTTCAGGTCATCATCAGTAATTTTTTTTTTTAATTGTCATTTCTTGATTGCTTAAATGGTATTGATAGCATTGATCTTAAATTTACTAAGGTGTTAGAGCCAGCAATGGTGTGTGGGGAGTTAGATTTCTTCGCCTTTTGAACAAAAAATATTGATAGTTCATAGCATTTCTTTGGGTGTGCATGTCACCTCTTTTCTTTAAGAGAAAGATGCTAGTTAGAGGTCACTTCCTTGGTACTTGGCCGGAACATGTAGCTAAGGTATGGGACTTTATCATTTGTGTGTTTCTAATGTCCCACAAGGAAGGGAACATTCCTTGGTCAGTATTTTGGTTTCATCTGTGAAATTTTTCTCAGGTGTGAAATTTTGCCAAATATGATGAGTATGTACAAAAAGTGTGTATGAATGTGTGTGTGTGCAAGCATGTGTGTGTGTGTGTGTGTGTGTGTGTGTGTGTGCTTGTTAGGCTTTTGAAACTGAAACTTTTGAGATGTATAATTACTGATGTTTCACAAAACTGGTTTACTATTACAATGGGGGGGGGCGGGATTTGGTTGTCAAAAGGGGGGCATGTGTTTGATTTTCAAGTGGAATATGTAGATAAGTACTGGGCTTGAAAATAGTAACTAAACTGCATTCAACTTTATATCAACTCCAATCACCAGAAACAACGTATTTTAATGGGTATTTGCAGTAATTTTATGCTATGCACAACTGAGCTTTATCAATTGTCCCCAATTAAAAAATGGAATGATATGACTAGACAAAGTGTCCTATAATTGTACATCTATTTTTTTTGTTGTTGGAACATAGTGTTTGGGTGACTATTGTTTCCTTGGAAAGTATTTTATGAATATACACTAAAAGGGGGAAACAGTTTAAGGATATGGTAGAAATTATTGTTTAGAATGTGGCTAGCTCTACAGTTCCATGCTGGTAAGCCAGCTTGAAGAACCAGAACAAGTGTGTGTTATAAGTCTAGAGGTGGAAAATAAAAGGGAAGAAGGAATTATCATATAGTCTCACAGCATTATAATAGATATTTATTATACATACAATTGGTAAGAGGTTGCCATTGCAGTTGGACACTTTAATGTCTGAAACTTGGTCGAGTATATTTTGAAGAACCAGTTAGGTTATTTGTTTATTGTGAAGAAGTTCCGTCTAAAAATGAACTCGGAGTGAAGTAAAAATGAAGTGTGAAGGAAAAATTGAAAAGAAATTCAGCTGTTGCTCTGTGGGATCACGTCTGTGCCCCATGGCAGAAAGCTAGCTGGCAAGGAGTGTGTTGAAGAAGCAGAAAACCATCTAATTTAAAGTTTATTCAACTGCACAGTGAGACTGAATGATTGATTTGGGGAAAAGAACGGTTATTTTGGGCTTTCCATTGCACATAGCACTTCAGAGAATTAGTTGTTTGCTGTTTTTTTGTCCTCAGTGGTGAAACAGTACTACCATCTTATGTCAACCAGTGTTTTGGGAAGGGATTGGACAATTTCATCAAAAAAAAACTAGTACTTTGCCATGGTTCTGTGTGTACCTGGAGCCAAATATGGCAAAGCCCTTCCTGTTGGGTGTGCTGTCTGTATGAGAAGTAGATTTGGGAGATTTAAGAATGCTGAAAGAGAAAAACTAGCCAGTAGTCCATATTTACAGAGCTGTCGAGCATGTGTGTGTGTTTGTGTGTGTGTGCTCGTGGAAGTTGGTAATGAAGAGTGTTAGTTATGTCAACAATACTATATTTGCCAATTGTGTTTTTCTCATGTTAGTCTTGGGTATTGGTAGAGTGTGCTGGGTTTACTTGTTTGAAGGTTTATAGGAATATAAACAAATGAATGAACATTAGGGATTTTATTTTGTTTCGAGGAGATCGAAATGCTCCTCAAGACCTATTTGGATAGGAAACACTACAAGTAGACCATCCTCTTCATCACATACCATTACCTCTCCTTCCATGGAAATAGATCAAGGAGTGGGAAGACTACTTACGAGGATGAGGGAGAATGAATAAACTAGGGAAACTATTAGGTATAACTGCTTCAGTGTGTTATCTGAGTGCCTTCGGGCGGGCACAGTGCGGCCCACCACTCGTTTCTCAGTGCACCGACAGACCAACTTGAGGCTAGCCCAGAATCAAGTTATTACTATGCAATCAACATTGAGATGAACTTCTCTCTTGTTGTTTGCTAAATAGTTTGGTAGTGTTTGTTGTTGTTGCCTTGTTCTTGTTTTTCCTTTTCCTTATTTTAATGCCAATTCAGTAGTAATAATAATAATAATAATCTCTGTTATTGCCGTCTTTGTCCTTCAGATTTTGCTGCAGCTGAATGGTCCACTGAGGCCGCGCACTCCTGATGAAGACACGCCCAAGGAGCTTGCCAGTCGCTACAAGCAGCGGGAGGTGGTGGACATGTTGGAGTGGGCGGCTCAGAACTACCCTCCTCCTCGCACCACCACAGCTGACTGGCTGCACAAGGCCACAGATAGAAATGTGAGTTGGTTGGGACACACACTCCATCATTATTCCATTCTCATTGCCACTTGTGTGGTTTTTATTTCCCGGTCACATGAAACCAAAGAACTATGTAAAGATGGTGAGGTTTTAAAACACCATATTGGTAGTGGCAATATCAGGAATGTTTGAAACACTTCAACATCATTTGATCCCTCCCACCCCCTCCCTTCTGTTCCCCTCTCCCTGGTCACAGTGTGGGCATGTATTCCTTGCATATCTCTTTCCCGGAACCAAGTGTTTTCCATTTTATATTGTAGTCCCTTTGCAGGTCCCCCAACCAATAGAGTGGAAGGAGTCTTACGTAGTGGTAAACACATCATTAATATTGTCAGGCTAATTGGTGTGGATTGTAGGGACTAACCATAAGTTGTGATGTAAGGGGGTCTGAGTGTACATATGCATCACAAGCTGTGTTGTAACAGAAGCTATCAGCTGCTGTAAACAACTGTTGCTAAAAAATATATAAAAAAAATACATACTTCTTGCTGATCCTACGGCATGGTGTCAATGTAGTTGTTTAACTCTGTTTTTGCTGATTTTTATGTAGTTGATATTGTTAATTCCTATGTTGTTGTTGATCCGCAAGGTTACTGTTATCCCTGTTGATCCCTGTGTTTTGTTGTTATTTATCCCTATGTTGTTGTAATGTCCTTGCAGGCTGCTTATTATTCAGTGTACAGAGTCTCTGTGAGTAGGATTATATATCAGAACAGATAATTATCAGTACAGTTTATTTATAAGGGTCCTAACAAGCAGCTGTCAGCATGAGGCACAGAGCTGTGTTTGCAGTCAGGATTAATCTTTCTCTCATACACAGTAAAATTCCCAAAGAGGATGGCCAAAGATATTCCCTAGGCAGTGTTTGTCATTAGATGGCCAATTTTTTTGTCACAATAGCTAGGTTTTTTTTAAAAACCTATTGCAATTTTTAAGGCTACTATATTAGCTGCCCCCCCCTCCCTCCCCAATGATTTTTTTTGAGCAAGCGAGACACTTATAGGGGTAACACAATTGAAAATCGTGTGTATGTCATTTTGTACTTTGACCCTCACGTTCTTGTGTTTGCTAGGATGTCAATCCCGTCCCATATTCCACTAAACAGAATCCTTTGACTTATCGATCTTTACCTGCATCATTCAAAGAAATTGAATTGTTTACCGCTTTGAATTCTTTTGCAGGTGCAGTTTAACTTACCAGAGTTCATTTTTTATTTGAATTAGTGGTGGTGGTGTGGTAAGTTTATGCTCTATTTGTCGTAGTTGTACACCCTACGCAACAGTGTTGTTCCTTACCTGAAAATCCATTGTCCAATAGTCTAAGCACAAAGGTAGGTCTTGTGTTGGTATGTTCAGTAAACATGAATGTGTAAAAGTATTGTGCGTTACAGCTACTGCTTAGCTAAAGGATAGTACAACGTTAACGTTTTAGTAGCAAATAAAAATATTAGCTGCACTCAATAGCTTTTTCGGATACTATGGCAGTGAGCATAGTGTC
>WLWD01002677.1_pt1:0-10000 | contig 90848 bp, 61 predicted proteins | sample 6712731 | NCBI WGS metagenome assembly WLWD01 (sample SAMN12718690, study PRJNA576275) | sponge metagenome | isolation source: marine sponge | host: Mycale hentscheli | place: New Zealand: South Island, Marlborough, Capsize Point | collected 2014-11-01
TTGCTGAAGGTCGAAGCGCTGGTTGTTGGAAAAGTAATTAGCCTCGGAAATAACCAGTATGAAATTCGTTTCCGTTTGATCGATGTGTTTAGAGAAAAGCAACTAGCCGGTCAAAAGTTCGTAGTTTCTAGTGAAAAAATACGAAAGGTAGCTCATCAGATTAGTGACTTGATATATCGCCAATTGACGGGTAAAACTGGGGCGTTTGATACGAAGATAGCGTATGTCGAAGTGAAAGGACAAGTTCCTGACGCACGATATCTCTTACAAGTAGCCGATGCAGATGGATTTGATGCAAAAGTGGTGCTTGAGTCAACCCAACCTATCTTATCACCTGCGTGGTCTCCAGATGGAAGTCGACTAGCCTATGTATCTTTTGAAAAGAAGCGTTCCATGGTTTTTATTCAGAATGTTTGGACTGGAGAACGCTCCCGGGTCGCGGAATACGAAGGAATCAATAGCGCTCCAGCTTGGTCTCCTGATGGGCAGAAACTAGCTCTGACGCTGTCCAAAGACGGAAACCCGGAGATCTATATTTACAGTTTCTCTACTAATCAGCTCTCTCGACTCACCAAACACACAGCCATTGATACAGAGCCAGCTTGGTCCCCTGATGGTAAGATGATTGCGTTTACATCCGGTCGATCAGGGGCTCCTCAGGTTTATCGTGTCCCTGCGTTGGGTGGCGCCCCCCAGAGATTAACTTTTAATGGCATTTATAATGCCGGCCCAGACTATTCTCCAGACGGCAAATTCATTGCGCTGATTACTAATCAAGGCAATGGATATAAAGTTGGGTTATACTCGCGGGACGATAGAGCTGTTAAGGTACTAACGCGCTCAAAACAGGATGAATCACCGACATTTGCGCCTAATGGCGACATGATTATGTATGCGACACAAAAGGGTGGTCAAAATGTACTTGCTGCTGTTTCTGTAGACGGGCAAATACAACAAACACTAGAATTTCAAAAGGGTTTTGCGCCTAATGGCGACATGATTATGTATGCGACACAAAAGGGTGGTCAAAATGTACTTGCTGCTGTTTCTGTAGACGGGCAAATACAACAAACACTAGAATTTCAAAAGGGTTCCGTGAGAGAGCCCGCGTGGTCACCGTTTAACCGTAAATTATAAAACTATAGAGGAAAATCATGCGTAATCTAAAATTCTACCTAATTCTCTTCATCGTGAGCGTGGTTGTTTCAGCTTGCGGAGGAAGAAAGACAGTGGATAATAATATTGAAGTGGAACCTGTGGCTGGCGTCTCGGGTGCTGATGACGGTGTTAGTACTTCCGGTTTGGGTACAGACTCCACCGTGGGTACAGGTTTAGACGGGGTGGTCGGTCAGAGTGCGAACAATGATCCTTTGAGCAAGCGAGTTATCTATTTCGAGTACGATAGTAGTGTGCTAACTCTTGAGGGAGAAGCGATTGTGCAAGCGCATGCGCGGTATTTGAATTCGGTAGCGGGAGTTGGAGTGATACTGGAAGGTCATGCTGATGAACGTGGTACCAGAGAATACAATCTCGCTCTAGCTGAGGATCGGGCAAAAGCAGTGGCAAATATTTTTCAAGCGCTTGGAGTAAACTCAAATCGAATTCAAACTGTTTCATACGGGGAGGAACGACCTGTTGCGCTAAGCAGTGATGAAAGTGCTTGGAGTCTAAATAGAAGAGTTGAAATTCTTTACTAAGTATATAAGCTTCACTACTTTTGGATAATTTCAATAACACCGAAAATGATTAAAAAAATCAGATTCTCGCTACTTACTATCGCGCTGTTAACGTTACTGGGCTGTTCGTCTGCTCCAACGGTTGAACCTATCGTTGCACCATCCTTGCCTCCGGTGAACACTGAGACTATTCGTGCGCTAAATCAGCTTACTGAATTAAAGGAAGAGATGAAGCATCTGCGAAACTTAATCGAGGAAATGCAGTTTAACGATGAAAGCGGGAAAAGGCAGCAGAACAGGCTAATGGAGAGTTTGACTCAACGACTATTTTTGGTTGAGCAAGCTCAACAACAAGTCGGTACGCAGGGAATAGACTCTTCTCAAGCTCTAAATGACAGCAGTGAGCTTCTGAATAACGGTGATGTTGTTGTAGACATAGAAAGAGATTCAGAATTGCCAGCGGGAATTGATACTGTGACACCTAACGGTGTGTCGGATAGTATTCTTCCCGCACCGGCAATAGGGGCAACTTCCAGTACAGTTACCTTGAGCGAACAGCAAGCCTATGACAATGCTTTTGAATTACTCAAACAAAGCTTGTACGAAGATGCCATCAACGAATTTCGACTTCTTGCTGATACTTGGCCGCAAGGCGGGTTAGCGGATGATGCCTATTATTGGATGTCAGAGGCGAGGTATGTAAATAGACAATTCGAAAATGCACTAACAGGTTTTCGAACAGTGGTAACACGTTATCCGAATAGCCCTCGGGTACCAGAAGCACTTTTGAAAATCGGATATATACAATACGACGTAGGCTCGTATGAAGATGCAGCAGAAACATTTAGAAATATCTTGGCACAGTTTCCTGGTCATCAGGTGGCTGTTTCAGCCAAAACACGGTTGCGAAGAGTCGAAAATACAATTCAATAATTTTTGTTTTTGAGTTTTAGGTATTTTTTTGCAAATACATTTGAAATATTGCCTCAGAAGCATAATTTCAATTTGACAACTACCTATCATATCTGGATAATCGCGCCTCCACTGGATCGATGTCTAAACGTTATCGAGATGGGGCGTTAGCTCAGTTGGTAGAGCATCTGACTTTTAATCAGGTGGTCGCGCGTTCGAGCCGCGCACGCCCCACCATTTTTTGATCGACATGTTTGTCTAGCCATTAACATTTTACCCTGTTTTTCACCGGCGTGAGTTGATTCTAATTTCAATTTTCAGGGTATGATGTAGTACGCAATAATTGCGATATCTTCAAAGGGAGTGCCACCAGGGCAGCTATCTCCAATCTGACTGAATAGCTGACTGACTCCATTTGCTGGGTATTCTCCGTCTGTTCCAGATAAGTTTTATTGGGCATATTCCTTCGAGAGTTTTAGTACTGCATCGGATATAAATTCCCATCAGCTATGTGTACCTATTCGTGCTGCAATACACTATGTAGGTTGTCACGTTTTTCCTCATATATTTTCGTGTTTCAGACTGCCAAAGAAACGCTCAACTACTGCATTTATTTTTCCCCAATAGTATTGGGCAGATTATTAAGGGGCGATTTCGTCAATAGGTAAGGCCTCGAAATGAGCTAAAAAGTAGCGTAGAACCAATCGTGCTCCCCCCATAAAAAGAACCATGAAATGGAAGAGATTTCCGATTGATCTAAGTTGATAAGACCTATGTCTTATAGACAGATTTCTGCTTCATACAATATTGCTGTTCGAAAACCGTTAGCGGTAATCGATCATTGTGAGTATGCCGCCTTTTGGGATTGTAGAACATCTCAATATAGTTGAACACAACCGCTCAGGCTTCACCTCGAGTTTTGAAAATCCAACGACGAATTTCCTCTTTTTTAAGTTTGCAAAGAAGCTTTCTGCAACGGCATTATCATGGCAGTTGCCCTGACGAGGTAGTGTACCCTGAGGTCTGTAATTTATTTCTTTAGCGATGTTCGTTTGGCTTAGGCGAAGTGAGCGTAGCGAACGAAGCCAAAGCCGGTTTTTCTGGATTAGGTGTTGAATGTTGAGCCATCAAGTCGTTCCATGTTTGTGACTTACGCAAATGTGGAGGCAACCCAATGACCCAACCGGATTACAGTAACCTATATGAAGTAGTGATGGAACAATTGATTCAACATGGCCCCCAGGCTTTTCGGGTAGTGTAATCTGAGGTCTGTAATTTAGCTTTCTATTGCAGCTTCGCTATTGGCTTTGGCGGAGTGAACGTAGAGAGCGAAGCCAAAGCCGGTTTTTCAGGCTTTAGTATTGAATGTTGAGCCATCAAGTCGTTCCATTTTTGTTACTTACGCAAATGTGGAGACAACCCAATGACCCAACCTGATTACCCTAACCTATATGAAGTAGTGATGGAACAATTGATTCAACATGGCCCGCAGGCATTTCGTGATGTCATTACCGCGATGATGAATCAGGCCATGCAGATCGAACGATCCCAGTTTCTGGGTGCGGTGCCCCATGAACGCAGTGATAATCGCCGTGGCCATGCCAATGGATTCAAACCCAAACAGGTGGACACGACCCTTGGGACGCTAAATCTGTCGATACCCAAGACGCGTAATCACGGTGAGTCCGGGTTTTACCCGCACAGTCTGGAACAGGGACGACGCAGTGAGCGCGCGTTGATGCTGTGTGTGGCTCAGATGTACGTTAGTGGTGTCAGTACGCGCCGTGTGGAGAAGGTACTGGATCTGTTCGGTATTGAGAAAATATCTTCGACTCAGGTGTCCCGTGCAACGGCTTTGCTGGACGATGCCTTGTCAGTATGGCGGGATCGTGGTCTTGGCGAGATACGTTATCTGGTACTGGATGCGCGTTACGAACGGGTCAGGATGGATCATGAGGTGGTGGATGCCGCGGTGCTCAGTGCGGTGGGAATACTACCGGATGGTCGACGAAGCGTACTGGGTGTGCAGATTGCCACCAGTGAAGCCGAGATCAACTGGCGGGAGTTTTTACAGTCGTTGGTGAAACGAGGCATGCATGGCATCACTTACATTGCCAGTGATGATCACGCGGGTTTGAAGGCGGCAAGGCGTGCCGTGTTTCCGGGTGTACCGTGGCAACGCTGTCAGTTTCATCTGGCACAGAACGCGATTAATCATGCCCCAACGGCAAAGGTTCGTAGCCGGATTGGTGGCGAATTGCGTTCGGTCTGGAATGCGACGGACGAGGCATCGGCCCTGGCTCAGTTGGAGCAACTGGCGGCCCGTTACGAGTCAGACTGCTCGAAGCTATCGCAATGGCTGCTCGATAACGTTCCTGAAGGATTGACCGTGTTCAATTTACCGGAGTCGCATCATCGAAAGATGAGAACGACGAATGGAATTGAGCGTCCGATCCAGCAGGAAATTAAACGGCGAACCCGGATTGTCCGGGTCTTCCCGAACGACGCATCTTTACTCAGGCTTGTCAGTGCCATTCTCGTTGAGATTGACGATGAATGGAGCAATGCCGACAAGCGATATATCGTGTGGAACGACAATAATGACTCAAACTAAACCGAAGTTACAGACGTAGGGTTGCACAATCGCTTTTCGTGATGTCATTACCGCGATGATGAATCAGGCCATGCAGATTGAGCGGTCTCAGTTTCTGGGTGCCGCCCCTCACGAACGCAGCAACGACCGTCAGGGCCATGCCAATGGATTCAAACCCAAACTGGTGGACACGACTCTTGGGACACTGAATTTGTCGATACCCAAGACCCGTAACCACGGTGAGTCCGGGTTTTATCCACAGTGTCTGGAACAGGGACGGCGTAGTGAACGTGCTTTGATGCTGTGTGTGGCAAAGATGTACATCAGCGGGGTCAGTACTCGTCGTGTGGAGAAGGTGCTGGATCTGTTTGGTATTGAGAAGATCTCCTCCACTCAGGTGTCTCGTGCGACGGCCCTGCTGGACGATGCTCTATCGGTTTGGCGTGACCGGGCCCTTGGAGAGATTCGGTATCTCGTACTGGATGCGCGTTACGAACGGGTCAGGATGGATCATGAGGTGGTGGATGCGGCGGTGCTCAGTGCGGGGGGTATATTGCCGGATGGCAGACGCAGTGTACTGGGCGTGCAGATCGCGACCAGTGAAGCGGAGATCAACTGGCGGGAGTTTTTACAGTCTCTGGTAAAACGGGGGATGCACGGCATCATCTACATTGCCAGTGATGACCACGCGGGCCTCAAAGCAGCGAGACGTGCTGTGTTTCCGGGGGTACCGTGGCAGCGTTGTCAGTTCCACCTGGCACAAAATGCGGTCAATCATGCGCCGACAGCAAAGGTTCGTAGTCGGATTGGTGGTGAACTGCGTTCGGTGTGGAATGCGACGGACGAGGCATCTGCCCGCGCTCAGTTGGAGCAACTGGCGGCCCGTTACGAGTCAGATTACTCAAAGCTGTCGCAATGGCTGCTCGATAACGTTCCTGAAGGACTGACGGTGTTCAATTTACCGGAGTCGCATCATCGAAAGATGAGAACGACGAATGGAATTGAGCGTCCGATCCAGCAGGAGATTAAACGGCGAACCCGGATTGTCCGGGTCTTCCCGAATGAGGCATCTTTACTCAGGCTTGTCAGTGCCATCCTCGTCGAGATTGACGATGAATGGAGCAATGCCGACAAGCGATATATCGTGTGGAACGACGATAATGACTCAACCTAAATCAAAGTTACAGACGTAGGGTTGCACAATCGGTTAAACCGGGTAGTTAGTATCGTCTGTGGGTTTCTGGTCATTTTGCCTGTTGAATGGTTTAGATCTTTCCATTTTGAGCATCACCGATATACCAATATCCCTAGCAAAGATCCGGAGCTTCAGGGTTTGCAACCTCAAACGCTTAGGCAGTTTTATCTGAAAGCTTCGGGACTGCCGGTTTGGTGGGCTCAGTTTTCAACGCTTGCTATTAACGCTTTTGGTGATATGAATTATGCCTACGTTCCTAAAGAGCGGCATTTTGCATTACGTAGAGAGGCCAGAGTGATGTTGTCTTGCTATGGAATTTTGATTGCAATGTCAGTGGCATTGAATTCGGTATTCTTGCTCTATGTCTGGATTATTCCCATTTTCCTTGGGCAGCCTTTTCTAAGGTTGTATCTTATGGCGGAACATACCGGATGCCCTCATGTTGAGAATATGCTAGAAAATACTCGTACTGTATTTACACATCCAATGATACGATGGCTCGCGTGGAATATGCCCTACCACGTTGAGCACCACTGTTACCCAGGAGTTCCATATTACAAACTGCCAGAATTGCATTCGCTGATTCATCCACATCTGAAACAAACAGAGACTGGTTATCCTGCATGCGTCAAGAAATTGGTTGAAAGCTGTGGTCGAACAACATAGAAGCGTCTAGACGAATAGGGGCCTCCAACTAAAACTGGTAATTAGTTCTCTTGAAGAAAAAGGTCTCTTCATTGGATAAGTGTTGCGTCAAAAAAGGCAAATTGGAGTATCCGGGGGAGATAGGCTTATGGAAAATAAACGCCGCCTGCAATGGTCGGTTTGTGAGCGCCAGTCACAAAGGGTAATGTGGACGGTAATCGATGCAATGTCCTGTGAGCCATCCATGCAAACGCAGCAGCTTCTACCCATTGTGGATCCACGCCAAGATTAGATGTTGTGGACAGAGGGACTGATGTTCCACAGCTTAACATCTTCATAACAAGCGGATTGTTCGCTCCTCCACCGCACACATAGGCTGCTCCAATCTGTGGTTGGAGACGATTTAGTTGGTCTGTAATGGTGCGGGCGGTAAGGGAGGCCAAAGTGGCTTGCACGTCTGCGGCTGACAGATCGATCTTGTATTGGCGATTGTGAGTGTCTATTGCCTTTTGTAGCCATTGCAAATTGAAATATTCAAGCCCCGTGCTCTTGGGAGCAGGGAGATCAAAGTAGGGATCACTAAGTAGTAGTTCAAGTAATGAGTTAATCGCTGTGCCCTGCTTCGCCCATTCAGCGTCTTTGTCAAATTCCCTACCCAGATGGGAACGAATCCAGTGATCAAGAAGTGTGTTTCCTGGGCCCGTATCAAAGCCAGTGACGCGATGCCCTATTGTTGGTAGATGTGTCAAATTGCCGATACCCCCAATATTGATAATGGCTCTATGTTGGGAGGTAGAAGCAAAAGCAGCGTGATGAAAAGCAGGGGTTAGTGGAGCGCCTTGGCCGCCTGCTGCAATGTCAGCGCTTCTAAAGTCGGACACGACGGGCAGATTTGATAGATATGCCAGCGCCGCACCATTACCGATTTGGAGGGTGAATGGATGTGTTTGATCTGGCTGGTGTCGAATGGTTTGTCCATGACAGCCAATAACTGAAACCGGATAAGCGTTGTCTCCGTGAATTAGTGGTTTTATCGCTTCGAAGTAGAGTTGAGCTAGCTTTGTGTCAAGAGAGCCCATGATTTGGATTTCATCTCTTCCAGATTGAGAGAGTTGCCTTATTTGAGTTTGCACATCGCTAGTGAACTCAACGCTATTTGTCGATACAACACTAAATCGATTATTTTTTCTAATTTCTAGTACGGCGGCATCAATCCCATCAACGCTGGTTCCGGACATAATGCCAATAGCATAATGAATTTCGTTGATTGGTGTTGTTTGCATCACTTACTTATCTGATTATTTACCAATGCTGGATCAGTGAGTTGGTCAAGTTTATCTGACCAAACCTTGGCAATTTTAAGAAAGCTAGCTTTGTATTTTTCTTCTATAGGCGAAGACTTAGGAAGCTCCACGGTTAGGGGGTTTTTGTGAATGCCATGGATTCGAAACTCATAGTGCAGGTGCGGACCGGTGGCTAGGCCAGTGCTGCCGACATACCCAATGACCTGCCCCTGCTTTACTCGTTTACCCTTTCGAACGCCTTTGGCTGTTTTGTTGAGATGTGCATACAGCGTATCGTATTTTCCGCCGTGTCGAATAATCACTGTTTTTCCGTATCCGCCTTTTTTTCCGGCATGATGGATTACACCGTCTCCCGTTGCTAGTACAGGTGTTCCTCGTGGGGCACCATAGTCGACGCCTTTGTGTGCACGCCAAGTTTTTTTGATCGGATGTAACCGCTTGCTAGTGAATTTCGATGTGACGCGCCCAAGCTTGATGGGGGTCCGAAGGAATGATCCTTTTACGCCATCACCATTTGGTGCATAGTATTCGATCTGGTTTTGCTCGTCAGCATGGTGAATTGCTCTTAAACTTTTTTTGCTGGCGATCATTTCGGCGGCAACAATGCGTCCGTTGGCAATTTTTACTCCATCAAGGTACTTTTCCTCAAAAATAATAGAAAACTGGTCACCGCTTCGTATATCTTTAGCGAAGTCAATTTGCCAGCCAAAAAGAGTGATGAAGTCATACATGGTATTGAATGAAATGTCAGCGCTCTCTGCTGTTTCCAACAGGCTACTCCAGATTGTCGCCTTCACTGAATTAAGTCTAATCTGGGGTTGTCGGCTCGAGAAATCAACTTCAAACCCTTGCTCTGATCGATAGATAGTTAGGGTTTCGAGTTGATTGATTTTGTATCTCAAGGCTAGCAATTCTTCATCTTCATTACGTTTGAATTGGATCTTTTGTCCGGGCTTAATTCTTAGTAGAGCCTCAGCGTCTTTCAATTCGGCAATTCGGTAGGATTGAGCGATTCCAACGCCGTTTCGCTTAAAGATTTGGGAGAGTGTGTCGTTCTTTTTTACTGTGGCCGTTCGCCAAGGAATATCTGCGAGTTTGTCTAAGTATTTTTTCGATCGACGGTCTGATTCCTGTTTTATCTCAGGCTTAGAGGTCGATTCTATGGTGGTGCTAGTTGCCTCATTAGGGGTTATTTCGAGAACAGCGACGCCATTAGCCTTATTTGAAGATTCGATTGCGTCTTTGATTGAGTGGTTTGCTGGATTGGGCGAGGGTGCTGGTTGTGTGGGTGGTTCATGATTCTTGGGAGCTGTTAGACTGTTGAACCACTTCCCAATGCCATCGACGACTCCCGCGTTTTCTTGGATGTCTTTGATCTCGTGTTGGGGCTTTGGAGGGAGCGTGTCTAGCGTTGGTTCGTCATCGAGTAGCGTGATTAGTGGTTTTTTGACCTCAGTTGCTATCATCTGGCTAGATGATGAAGTTTCAGGCTGTTGGGTGTGACTCGATTCTGTATGTACTGAGACGGTTGGTGTCGTTGACTGTTTTAAGAGCTCAAACTTTAGAACGAAAAAAATGACCAAGATAAGACAGATAATGATGATAGCGCCAGTTCTGCTAAGATTGCTCAGGTGTTTAAAGGCGAAAACTGATTTGTTGGCAATCACGTTCTTGA
>WLWD01002677.1_pt1:15000-90848 | contig 90848 bp, 61 predicted proteins | sample 6712731 | NCBI WGS metagenome assembly WLWD01 (sample SAMN12718690, study PRJNA576275) | sponge metagenome | isolation source: marine sponge | host: Mycale hentscheli | place: New Zealand: South Island, Marlborough, Capsize Point | collected 2014-11-01
GAGCTGTGGCTAGGAGTGAAAGGCTAAACAAGCCCGGAGATAGCTGGTTCTCCCCGAAAACTATTTAGGTAGTGCCTCATGAATTACTACAGGGGGTAGAGCACTGTAATGGCTAGGGCTGCATCTCGCGGTACCAACCCATAGCAAACTCCGAATACCTGTAAGTACAATCATGGGAGACAGACGGCGGGAGATAAGTTTCGTCGTCGAGAGGGAAACAGCCCAGACCGCCAGCTAAGGTCCCTAAACACATCTCAGTGGGAAACGATGTGGGAAGGCTCAGACAGCCAGGATGTTGGCTTAGAAGCAGCCATCATTTAAAGAAAGCGTAATAGCTCACTGGTCGAGTCGGCCTGCGCGGAAGATTTACCGGGGCTCAAGGTGTGTACCGAAGCTGCGGATGCGTGTTTACACGCATGGTAGGGGAGCGTTCTGTAAGCCTGTGAAGGTGAATCGTAAGGTTTGCTGGAGGTATCAGAAGTGCGAATGCTGACATAAGTAGCGATAATGCGGGTGAAAAGCCCGCACGCCGAAAACCCAAGGTTTCCTGCGCAACGTTAATCGGCGCAGGGTGAGTCGGCCCCTAAGGCGAGGCAGAAATGCGTAGTCGATGGGAATCAGGTTAATATTCCTGAACCGCTTATAACTGCGATGGGGTGACGGAGAAGGCTAGGTTAGCCGGCTGTTGGATGTGCCGGTTTAAGCGAGTAGGCTGAGGACTTTGGAAAATCCGGGTCCTTAAGGCTGAGACGTGATGACGAGCTCTTTATTAAGAGCGAAGTAATTGATGCCATGCTTCCAGGAAAAACCTCTAAGCTTCAGGTTATAAGTGACCGTACCCCAAACCAACACAGGTGGGTGGGGTGAGAATCCTAAGGCGCTTGAGAGAACTCTGGTGAAGGAACTCGGCAAAATGACACCGTAACTTCGGGAGAAGGTGTGCCCCTGTTATGTGATGAGACTTGCTCTCTGAGCAGAAGGGGGTTGCAATAAAGAGGTGGCTGCGACTGTTTACTAAAAACATAGCACTGTGCAAACTCGCAAGAGGACGTATACGGTGTGACGCCTGCCCGGTGCCGGAAGGTTAAATGATGGGGTTAGCTTCGGCGAAGCTCTTGATTGAAGCCCCGGTGAACGGCGGCCGTAACTATAACGGTCCTAAGGTAGCGAAATTCCTTGTCGGGTAAGTTCCGACCTGCACGAATGGCGTAACGATGGCCACACTGTCTCCACCAGGGACTCAGCGAAATTGAAATTGCTGTGAAGATGCAGTGTACCCGCGGCTAGACGGAAAGACCCCGTGAACCTTTACTACAGCTTCACACTGGACTCTGAACAAGTATGTGCAGGATAGGTGGAAGGCTTTGAAGCGGAGACGCCAGTCTCTGTGGAGCCATCCTTGAGATACCACCCTTGCTTGTTTGGGGCCCTAACCGAGGTCCGTTATCCGGATCCGGGACCGTGTGTGGTGGGTAGTTTGACTGGGGCGGTCTCCTCCCAAAGAGTAACGGAGGAGCGCGAAGGTACTCTAAGTACGGTCGGAAATCGTACGGTTAGTGTAAAGGCATAAGAGTGCTTGACTGCGAGACAGACACGTCGAGCAGGAACGAAAGTTGGTCTTAGTGATCCGGTGGTTCTGTATGGAAGGGCCATCGCTCAACGGATAAAAGGTACTCCGGGGATAACAGGCTGATACCGCCCAAGAGTTCACATCGACGGCGGTGTTTGGCACCTCGATGTCGGCTCATCACATCCTGGGGCTGTAGCCGGTCCCAAGGGTATGGCTGTTCGCCATTTAAAGTGGTACGCGAGCTGGGTTTAGAACGTCGTGAGACAGTTTGGTCCCTATCTGCCGTGGGCGTCGGAGACTTGAGAGGAGCTGCTCCTAGTACGAGAGGACCGGAGTGGACGTACCCCTGGTGTTCCAGTTATCATGCCAATGGTATCGCTGGGTAGCTATGTACGGACGGGATAACCGCTGAAAGCATCTAAGCGGGAAGCCCCCCTCAAGATAAGGTCTCCCGGGACTTAAGTCCCCTGAAGGGTCGTTGAAGACCACAACGTTGATAGGCTGGGTGTGGAAGTTCAGTAATGAATGAAGCTAACCAGTACTAATTGCCCGTGAGGCTTGATCATATAACACCCAAAAAGTCTAAAAGAAATTTTAGCGGTGTTATCTTCATAAGTTATATATGAAATACTCGGATCCCCGAAAAGGATCTAGCGCTAATGACTACCTTGATTTGTAAGGCAGACTTGTCTGTCTAGATTGAATTTGAGACATTGGCTAACAGTTCGTTGTTAGCTGTGACTCATGCCGGTTTGTCTGGTGGCAATAGCGAGCGGGTACCACCTGATCCCATCTCGAACTCAGAAGTGAAAACGCTTAGCGCCGATGATAGTGTGGGGCCTCCCCATGTGAAAGTAGGACACTGCCAGGCAATTTTATATTAAACCCCAGATCGGTTTCGACCTGGGGTTTTTTTATGTCCAGAAACACCGCTTGCTGTGAGAAACTTTTGATGTAGCGCTAAAAGTAGTTTGTAAAACCCTCCTAATATATCCGCGTTGCTTCGATGAACGCTGATTGAACCAACGAGCATCCGATCATTATTCGACTTTACCCATCTGTCCGTTAGTAAGATGATCGCCAATTTCTTTGCTATCAATCGATCGCTTTATTCGATGAAACAGGGGGTTGGCTTGAGGGTACTGCCTCATTAGATAGGATAACCACTGCTTGGTTCTGTTTCCCACGTATTTCGGTTTAATGTGAGAGCTGTTGTCAAATAGATGCTGAACGAGTTTCAGAACAGAGGCCCATGTCATAGGCTCATACCGTATAGATTGATTCGATGCTTTTATCTGCAGCGCCAAGTCCGGGCAGGAAAGTGCACCCCTACCTAGCATAACACTCCTCGAAGCACTTTGCTGTGTGGCGTTATTAGCGTCCAGCGGAGTCCAAATCTCTCCATTGATAATGACGGGTATTTCAGTAGTCGCTCGACGGCCTCCAACAGTGGACCAATAGGCTGGGGCCCTGTATCCTTGTACTTTGGTTCTAGCGTGGATACATAGCTCCGTCGCACCTGCCGCGGCAGCTGCCACAACGATCTCGGAGAACAAGCTATCATCTTCGAAGCCCAATCGAACTTTCGCTGTGACTGCAATCGTATTAGGTACACTCTCCCTAACGGCACTAATAATATCGAAAACCCTCCTGGGTCGCTTGAGAAGTACTGAACCCCCGTCGTTTCGATTAACTATCTTGGCTGGACACCCAAAATTAAGATCAATCCCTGCTGCGCCTAAGCTAGCCGCACAGTGAGCACTTCGCGCCATATTTTTAGGGTCCCCTCCAAGTAATTGTACAAAGACGGGCACCCCTGAGTCAGTGTGCCCACCAGTTTCGATTTCAGGACAATATCTGCGAAACACTTTTTCGGGAACCCTATGATCTGTTACCCTGACAAATTCGGTGACGCAGCGATCATATCCACCGACGGCGGTTAGCAATTGCCGCATTTGGAAATCTATGACACCTTGCATTGGTGCGAGGACTATCCTCATGTACGTAGCTAACTCGGGAAATTGATATCTGCGATGACGCTTTCTCCCGAAACGAGGCTTTCTCTAACACCTTCCTTGCAAAAGCTCGAATGTTCGAGGGTCACTCGTTCTGCGGTAACTGTATCGCGATCGAGAATAGCCTTGTACAGATTTTTGTGTTGCTTGTCGATGGTTTCGATCATTGAATGGTTGCGCATAGATATCTGTTCGCTGTACCACATTTGAGAAATACGTTCATGATCAGCGAGAATACGTCGGTAGCTCTCTACAAAATACTTATTTTTGCCGCCTTGTGCAATGCTTAAGTGGAACTTGCTATTAGATTCAACAATGGCGGAAATGTTCCCTTCTTCAAGACCTGCAGTGAATTGCTTCTGCGCTTCTCCAATTAGTTGAAGATCCTCGTCGGTCCGACGCAAACAGGCGAGTCGAGTGAACGCCTTCTCGATTAAGTCTCCGGCCTCAAAAATGGACTGGAGGGTGTGGAGATCCAGTGGGGTAACAGTAGCTCCTCGGTTTTTTCTTATCTCAACCAGCCCTTCTGCGGATAATCTGATCAGAGATTCTCTTATTGGGGTTCGGGATTTGTTAAACCGCTTCACTAATGACTGTTCATCCAGATCAGTGCCAGGTGGAATACGGAGGGTAATTATTTCGTGTCGGAGTTGCTCGTATAGTGATGGTCTTGGCATTTGAACTACATATTAGATCGTTAATCGACTCCTAGATATCGAAATACGGCGCACTACTGACATTAAAGCTAATGACATAGGATGGGGTATTGTATATCATTTGCATACAATTATCTTACAAGAGAAAAACGATGAAATTCGAAGGCATCTATCCTCCAGTTATTACGCCGCACCAGGAGGACGGCTCAATTGACCGAGATGGATTCGTTGCCATGATTGAACACCTGATTAAGTCAGGTGTGCATGGAATGATCGTAGGCGGGACCACTGGGGAATACTATGCCCAATCTAAGGAAGAACGCTTTGAGTTAATGCAACTCGCGCACACTACGATTCGAGGGAGGCTTCCTCTAATTGTTGGTGTCGGTGCTATTCGCACTGAGGATTGTATTGAATACGGACAACACGCTAAAGATTATGGTGCTGACGCGATATTGGTGAGTTCGCCTTACTATGCAGTGCCAACGCAAACTGAACTAGCGAATCATGCTCTGGCCATTGATCGCGCGGTTAACTTGCCGATTATGCTATACAACTATCCTGGACGAACGGGCACAACAATGCAATCGGAGTTTTTTGATCGGGTTGGGCGTAGTCCAAATTTTCGTGGAATCAAAGAATCGACGGGTGATGTCAATCAGCTACATATGCTGGCGAGAGAGTACCCACATATTACGTTGTTATGTGGTATGGATGACCAAGCCCTGGAGTTTTTTGCGTGGGGAGCAAGGGGCTGGGTTTGTGCTGGTGGCAATTGCTTGCCGAGAGAGCACATCGCGCTCTATGAAGCAATTGCGGTGGAACACGATATTGTAAAGGGGCGAAGAATCATGTCTGCATTAATGCCATTTATGAGCGTCTTAGAACAGAGCGGAAAATTTATTCAGAGCATTAAGTATGCCTGTCATATCGAAGGGCTCACTACCGGACCGGTCCGAAAACCGTTGCAAGAGTTAAACAAGAACGATAAGCGAGCACTAGAAACGATATTAAGAACATTAAAGTTAACTATGCACAAGATACAAAGCGAATCGCAGAGTAGTCTCTCAATTGCTGACGACCGATCACAAACCTATCACAGCCAAAATGACCATGGGGAGCGAAATGTCAACACTACTAACTCTTGAAGAATATCAGTCCGTAGCGGGAGATTTGACTTTTCCTAGCGGTGCCTATATCGATGGAAAAGCACGTGCGGCTGCCAGTGGAAGCGTATTCGAGAGCCTAAATCCTGCGAATGGCGCGATCGTTGGTGCAGTCGCCCATTGTGGACAAACGGATGTGGATCATGCCGTAGAAAAAGCAAGAGAGTCTTTCGAAGACCGAAGATGGGCGTCATTGCATCCAAGTGAGCGAAAAGAAGTGCTAATTCGTTTATGTAAGCTAATTAAACGAAATCAACACGAGCTTGCTGTGTTGGAAAGCCTTGAAAGCGGAAAGCCCATAGCCGAAATAGAAACAGTAGACATTCCTGAAGCATTGCATTGTATTGCATGGCATGCAGAAACAGCTGACAAATTGTATGACCAATTGGCCCCCACGGGGGAGGATGCGGTTGCTATGATCGTAAGGGAACCTATCGGTGTAGTTGCTGCCGTGCTGCCTTGGAATTTCCCCATTCTAATGATGGCATGGAAAATAGCACCAGGGTTAACCGCTGGTAACAGTATGATTATCAAGCCTGCTGAGGAAACCAGTATGACAGCGTTGCGTATTGCGGAGCTTGCTACCGAAGCGGGTGTGCCTAAAGGTGTGTTAAACGTGGTGACAGGGCTCGGTGAAACTACAGGAAGAATGATTGGGTTACACCATGACGTGGACATGGTCTCGTTCACGGGGTCGACGGAAGTTGGGAAGTGTTTTCTTAAATATTCTGCCGATAGCAATATGAAGAAAGTGGTTTTAGAATGCGGTGGAAAGAACCCTTGCGTTGTAATGAACGACGCGGAAAATCTCGATTCTGTGGCACAACACGTCACTAATGCGGTTTTTTGGAATATGGGAGAAAACTGTTCATCGAATTCTCGCTTGATCGTGGACCAAGCCGTGAGTAGTCCACTAATGGAGAGGGTCCTACATCGGTTAAGAGAATGGCGAACGGGCGATCCATTGGATCCGTCTAATCGGTTAGGAGCGATCGTTTCTCGCAGCCAATACCTGAAAATATTAAACTACATAGAGATATCAAAGAAAGAAGGTGCAGAATTAATCGCTGGCGGTAACGCTATTGAAATAGATGATGGTTTTTTTATCGAACCGACAATCTTTATCGGTGTAACGCCAGAGATGACTATCGCGAGAGACGAGGTGTTTGGACCCGTACTCGCTGTGATCGAGGTGTCTGGAGAAGTTCAAGCAATTAAGGTTGCAAATGACACATGCTATGGGCTCGCCGCGTCGGTATTTACGTCCAATTTAAAGCGAGCACATCGCATGTCGAAATCCATTCGGGCGGGAACTGTAACAGTGAACTGTTTTGGTGAGGGCGACATTACAACTCCATTCGGCGGATACAAACAATCAGGGTTTGGCGGGAGAGATAACTCGATTCATGCCCATGATCAGTATACTGAAATGAAAACGATTTGGATTGACATCTCTGACCAGAACATTGAGGAGTCAATAGACTGATGAAGCGAGACCAATGAACAACTTGAAATTACTGTTCTAGGCCATGTATGAGCCACTCAGTCTACGGAAGTTCACTGTAAGCCCTTTGGGAGATAGCGAGCGGGTTCATTTAACTTGGTACCAGTCCGATCTCTAATGGAACTCGTTGCTAACAAAACTCCTCATGACTTGGCTGGCTCGGGGTGGTATGAGCTACTTCCTAAACCACCAACCCCAAAGCCCCTCAAAAAGTCAATTATGGCAGATTGGGTCGTTGTTGGCGGAGGATTTGCGGGATTAACAGCAGTCAGACGATTGTTGGAAAATCGCCCTGGTGAGCGCATTGTTCTATTGGAAGCACAGCGGATCGGTTGGGGAGCAGCAGGACGAAACTCCGGCTTTATGATCGATTTACCTCACGATCTTCAGAGTAAAGATTACAGTGGTGGAGCTGAACGAGACTTAAGGCAAATTGGTATGAACCGATTTGCCATTGAATATGCAAAGTCCATGGTAAATGAGTACGGTTTGCACGCCTATATGGAGACGGAAGGTAAGATCAATGCAGCAACAGATATCATGGGAATGAACGCCCTGCGTGGGTATTCTGATCACCTGAAGGAGCTTGACGAACCATTTGAAGAATACAGTGCAGCAATGCTGAAAGAGATCACAGGGATAGATTACTATGCTGGAGGTATTCACACTCCAGGGTGTGTGCAGATTCAACCTGCCGGATATATTAGGGGGATAGCGAAAGGACTGACAGATAGTAACAAGAATATCACTATCTATGAGAACTCCCCCGTTCTGAGTGTCAGTGCAGGGCCTAGGAAGCGGATAAAAACGGCGAATGGTGAAGTGGTGTCGGATAACATTATCATGGCCATTAACGGTCATTTGGAGTCTTTTGGCCTGTTTTCTAAGCGATTGATGCACGTTTTTACCTATGGGAGTATGACCCGGCAGTTATCACCTGAAGAACTCAGACAACTCGGCGGTCATGAGCAGTGGGGAATTACGCCGGCCCACCCCATGGGAACAACCGTTCGCAAGATTAAGGAGGGGCGAATTGTCGTGCGCAATGTTTTCACTTACAACCGAAATATGGAAACTGATGAAGAGCAGATCAATCAGATAGGCAAGAAGCATGATACTGCATTTAGAAACAGGTTCCCAATGTTCGATAAGGTCACTATGGAGCATCGATGGGGAGGACATCTTTGTCTGTCGTTGAACTCGGTGCCGGTGTTTGGTGAAGTCGAAAAGGGGGTTTTTGTGTCGGGTTGTCAAAATGGATTGGGCGCCGTTCAGGGAACTCTTGGGGGCATATTGATTGCTGATTTGGCAACTCAAAAGGAAAATCCAATGATTGAGTCTCTCACAAGCCTCGATCAACCCGCGAAACTGTACCCTGAACCCATTATGTCTATTGGGGCCAAGGCGAATCTATGGTGGAGTCACTTACGTGCAGGAAAGGATTTATAGTCAACTATTGATTGGCTCTCGGTATCCGCTGACATAAAGGGATGACAGACAAAATTGTCGTTAATAGCTCAACCCGTTTTTCATCAACATCATTCCCATCAGTGAGTTAAGACATGGAACAGATAACCCAATCAGAGGCTCAGAAGCTCGTCCTGCACAGCCAATGGCTACCCTCAAAACAACTAAAGGGCAACGCGATCGACGCTACTCTCGCTTGTATTGAGCAGCTGGGATATATTCAGATCGATACGATTTCAGTCATTGAAAGAGCCCATCATCATACAATTTGGAACCGTAATTCGCGCTATAGGCGGTCACACATTGATAAGCTTCAAAAGGAACAAAGGATCTTCGAATATTGGTCCCACGCGGCGGCCTATTTGCCGATGCCGGATTATCGATATTGTTTGCGAAGGATGCAGGAAGTTGCTAACAGTCGTGGACACTGGTTTGAACGTGATCCTATAATGATGAAAAAAGTGCTTCAAAGAATCAGTAACGAGGGGCCGCTGCAGTCTAGAGATTTTGAGTCACAAACTAAAACAAAGCGTGACATGTGGGACTGGAAGCCTGCCAAAAAGGCTCTAGAGCAACTTTTCATGGAAGGGCGATTGATGACTGCACGTCGAGAAGGATTCCAAAAGGTTTACGATTTGGCCGAAAACGTGCTGCCGGTTGGCTTGAATACAACAAAGCCGAGTGACGAGGAATGGGCACGTTATTTGATCGATCGTTTCTTGGGAGCCAATGGTATCGGCAAAATAAATGAAATAACATATTTAAGGAAGGGGCTGAAAGCGTTGGTGGAAATTGTGATCTCCCAAATGTGTGAGGATGGGAGCGTTTCCAAGATAAGTGTTTCAAAGGGGCGAAACCATAAAGAGGATGATTATTTTGTGAAGACGCAATATCTTGATCTACTGTCTAAGCCCTTAACGCGAAAGAGAGTCAAAATTTTATCACCCTTTGATAATCTTCTGATTCAAAGAAAACGGATGATGCGACTATTTGATTTTGATTATCAAATAGAATGCTATGTTCCAAAAGCAAAAAGGGTGCACGGATACTTTTGCTTGCCTTTGTTATGGAATGCGGGTCTGGTTGGCCGAATCGATTGTAAAGCCGATAGATCGACCCAGACTATGTTGATTCATTCACTAGTCTTAGAGAAGGAAATAAAGGAAATGGACTCATTCGCTTATTATTTGACGACGGCGCTTAAGGAGTTCTGTGTATTCAATGGTTGCAGGGAAATGTTATTCCAAGATGTGTCGAACCAAGACTTATTACGTAAACTGGATGCTGAGGGCGTTTTTGGGGAGATTTAGTTTTGTCGGCTCCTGTTAAACAATGTTGAGGTATTTCCTTTTTGATTGTAGGTTATAACAGTGTGCTACCCCACCAAAGTCTTACACCAAACAAGCACTTTTAACTGAATGAAAAACCTGACTACCCATAGTAAAGGGCTGATAATCACGGTCATGGGGGTTATTTGCATTAGCCCTGATGGACTGCTGACTCGACTAATTACTGCGGATGTACTGACCATTACTCTGTTTAGAGGACTTTTCTACGGAATAGGGATGCTGATCTTACTGTCCCTATATTATCGTAGCAAAACACTCACAGCGTTTTTACAGATTGGATGGCCTGGAATTGTATTGATGATCGCCTATTCTGTGGGCAATCTAAGTTTTATCTATTCAATTACCCATACTTCAGTCGCAAGCACGTTATTTATTATGGCAACCACTCCACTGTTTGCTGCCCTAATTTCGTGGTTAGGATATAAACAAAAAGTGAAACCCAGAACTTGGTGGGCTATAGGTGGGGCAGCCTTGGGAGTGTATGTTATCTGCGACGCGCCAAACCGGTAGTGTAATCTGAGGTCTGTAATTTATTTCTTTAGCGATGTTCGTTTGGCTTAGGCGAAGTGAGCGTAGCGAACGAAGCCAAAGCCGGTTTTTCTGGATTAGGTGTTGAATGTTGAGCCATCAAGTCGTTCCATGTTTGTGACTTAAGCAAATGTGGAGGCAACCCAATGACCCAACCGGATTACCCTAACCTATATGAAGTAGTGATGGAACAATTGATTCAACATGGCCCCCAGGCTTTTCGTGATGTCATTACCGCGATGATGAATCAGGCCATGCAGATTGAGCGGTCTCAGTTTCTGGGTGCCGCCCCTCACGAACGCAGCCACGACCGTCAGGGCCATGCCAATGGATTCAAACCCAAACTGGTGGACACGACTCTTGGGACACTGAATTTGTCGATACCCAAGACCCGTAACCACGGTGAGTCCGGGTTTTATCCACAGTGTCTGGAACAGGGACGGCGTAGTGAACGTGCTTTGATGCTGTGTGTGGCAAAGATGTACATCAGCGGGGTCAGTACTCGTCGTGTGGAGAAGGTGCTGGATCTGTTTGGTATTGAGAAGATCTCCTCCACTCAGGTGTCTCGTGCGACGGCCCTGCTGGACGATGCTCTATCGGTTTGGCGTGACCGGGCCCTTGGAGAGATTCGGTATCTCGTACTGGATGCGCGTTACGAACGGGTCAGGATGGATCATGAGGTGGTGGATGCGGCGGTGCTCAGTGCGGTGGGTATATTGCCGGATGGCAGACGCAGTGTACTGGGCGTGCAGATCGCGACCAGTGAAGCGGAGATCAACTGGCGGGAGTTTTTACAGTCTCTGGTAAAACGGGGGATGCACGGCATCATCTACATTGCCAGTGATGACCACGCGGGCCTCAAAGCAGCGAGACGTGCTGTGTTTCCGGGGGTACCGTGGCAGCGTTGTCAGTTCCACCTGGCACAAAATGCGATTAATCATGCGCCGACAGCAAAGGTTCGTAGTCGGATTGGTGGTGAACTGCGTTCGGTGTGGAATGCGACGGACGAGGCATCTGCCCGCGCTCAGTTGGAGCAACTGGCGGCCCGTTACGAGTCAGATTACTCAAAGCTGTCGCAATGGCTGCTCGATAACGTTCCTGAAGGACTGACGGTGTTCAATTTACCGGAGTCGCATCATCGAAAGATGAGAACGACGAATGGAATTGAGCGTCCGATCCAGCAGGAGATTAAACGGCGAACCCGGATTGTACGGGTCTTCCCGAATGAGGCATCTTTACTCAGGCTTGTCAGTGCCATCCTCGTCGAGATTGACGATGAATGGAGCAATGCCGACAAGCGATATATCGTGTGGAACGACGATAATGACTCAACCTAAATCAAAGTTACAGACGTAGGGTTGCACAATCCAAACGCCCTACCCCTGACTCTCCGCACTTAAAAGACATACTCGCCGAATTTCCAGACCACGGCCGAGCGCTCAAATTATTTAATCTTTTAGAAACAACCAGACTCAATGCCTGTATTGAACGCGAGCTTCCAGGCCTTGCCAGAGAGATGTATCACCTTGACACCCCGACTCCGCCCCAGGATGCAACATGGCAATACGTCGTAGAACGACTGCAACTACCAGAAGCCCGTGTGGTAGACACCTTAAACGCCACTACGCAATTGTATCCTCTACAAATGCCATGGCCTGATTCCATGATCTATCAAGGTGGTTTTGATCTCGATGCTGCAATTTTGACCATCGAAAACCGTATCCAACTAGAAAAAAATGATCTCCAAACAGGGTTGGAGGACGTACTCCAGCAGCATTTACAAAACCCAGATGGTGAGTTAGACCTTGATGAAGGTGAATTATCATTCAGCGTGGATGAGGCAGACGATGGAGAAATGCAAGTCACACTTGATGGCGAACCACTGACCACACCATCAGACCTTTCAAACTTGCTGTCCTCCATGTTACAGGATATTGATGAACTGCCAGAGGATTGGTTATCGACATCAAACGACGGAAGCAGTAGCCCTGATGAAAACACAAACCGTTCAAACGACCAAAAGCGGACCCAAAACTCCAAAGATGGCGCTATTCTCTATAACGAGTGGGATTTTCGCCGAAAAACCTACCGCAAGAACTGGTGTGTTTTACGTGAGCTTGCGACCCACCCTATCCATGATGATTTTCCAGAGAAAACGTTACAAAAATACCCACACTTAGTTGCCGAAATAAGACGGCATTTTGAAGCACTGAGAGGTGAAGACAAAATTCTAAAGGCGCAGTCAGCCGGTGATAACATTGATATCGATGCATTGATCACAGCTTATGCCGATATGCACATCGGTGTCGAGATGACCGATCGATTGTTCACCCAACTGAATAAGATGGATCGAGATCTAGCAGTCATCTTCATGATCGATGTTAGTGGCTCCACCAAGGGCTGGATTAATGACGCCGAGCGCGAAAGCCTCATCTTGCTTTGCCAGGCCCTAGAAATTCTTGGAGATCAGTATGCCATCTATGGATTCTCAGGAATGACGCGAAACCGATGTGAGGTCTATAAAGTCAAAACTTTTGACCAACCCTATGACCGAGATGTTAGAGCGAGAATAAGTGGCTTAAGGCCTCAGGACTATACCCGCATGGGTGTCACGATTCGACATTTAACACAAATATTGAACAGCGTAGATGCACATACTCGAATCTTGATCACCCTTTCTGATGGAAAGCCCGATGATTATGACGGATACCGAGGAGAGTATGGGATTGAAGATACTCGCCAAGCATTGCTGGAAGCAAGGAACACAGGGATCCACCCCTTTTGCATTACCATAGACACTGAAGCTAGCGATTACCTACCCCACATGTACGGGCCGGCCAGCTACGTTGTTGTTGATGAAGTTAACAAATTGCCTTTGAAGGTCGCAGATATCTACCGTAAACTGACAACCTGATTCTCTTGGTTTGCTATCACAAGATTATTACATCAAACACACTCCCATTTTCACACCAGCACCAAGAGCAAATGCCACTTCGAGAGAGGCACGATTCACCACGCCGATAATCGATAAGCTGACGGCTTTTTTTGTGGGAACTTTCAATTCACTACATTTCCTTTAAAATGACCATAGTACCGATTCATCACAGTGACTGGAATTTCGTTAATTGAACACACTGCCTATCCTCTATTCTTTTCGTCGATGTCCCTATGCGATACGGGCAAGAATGGCATTACATATAAGTGAAGCTGAGTTCGAGTATCGAGAAATCACACTCCGCAACAAACCTCCAACCATGATCGCTGCTTCTCCCAAAGCCACCGTACCGGTGTTGGTATTGGGTGACGGCACGGTATTAGATGAAAGCCTCGACATTCTTTTCTGGGCACTAGAAAAAAACGACCCTCATAACTGGTTAGGCAATGATCGTGGATACGTAAAACCTGCCATGGAAATTATCGAAAAAAATGATGGACCATTTAAGCACCACCTCGATCGATACAAATACGCAGATCGCCATCCAGAACTCTCTCAACAAGGTCACCGGGATAATTGTCTATTTTTTCTCACGATGTTAGAGGCACGATTACAAAAACACCCATACCTATTAGCAAACCAGATCACCGTGGCCGACATCGCTATCCTGTCGTTTATTCGTCAATTCGCTTTTGTGGATAAAGTTTGGTTTGATTCTGCACAATACCCCCATCTTCAGCAATGGTTAGAAACCCTTCTTAGTATGAGATTGTTTCAATTTACCATGGAGAAAAGATCGCTTTGGGAATTCTGACGTGCATTTCAACGGCTGCCAGTCAAGAGACATTAATTGGAGAAACCTATGTTAACTGATGATGAAATTGCAAGACAGTCACTTCATGCAACCCGTTTTACAACCTATTGGTTAGATAGTCTTCCGAACGCGCACATAGACCCCCCTTTGGAACGGGACATTCATTGTGACCTGCTGATCGTGGGTGGTGGGTTTTGCGGATTATGGGGTGCCATTCAAGCGAAGGAACAAGTACCACAAAGAGATGTCGTGCTCATTGAAGCATTCGGCATCGCCAATGGCGCCAGTGGACGTCCAGCAGCGATTATGTCGACATCAGTCATGCACGGTATCGATAATACCGAACGTATGTTCCCCGAGGAAGTGAAAGAGTTAGAACGCTTAGGAAAAGAAAACATGGATGAATTTAGAGCTGCGGTAGAACGCTATCAGCTCGATTGCGATATTGAATGGAACGGAGAGATGACAGTTTCCATCGGAGACCAAGGGCTTGAGGCAATTGATGAAGGGGTAGCGCTCTATCTGAAGTATGGACATGACGCCAAAAAATTGAACAAATCAGAGGTACAGTCTGAAATTAACTCCCCTATTTTCCACGCCGGGGTGTGGTCAAAAAAAAGGAGCGGCACCGTTCATCCGGGAAAGCTGGTTCGAGAGTTAAAACGTGTGGCGATGGAACTCGGCGTTCGCGTCTTTGAGTACACACCTCACGTAGCCAACAAAAGGCAAGGGAACCAGATCATTGTCTCAACACCCCACGGTCAGATCAGCGCGAGTAAAGTCATGCTCGCCACCAATGCTTGGGCGGCTGGACACAAACGAATACGCACCCGAGTCAGCGCCATTCGAGATCGCATAGTCGTAACCGAACCCCTAACCGACGAACAAATGGCAAGCGTGGGATGGCGGCATCGTCAGGGTATCTACGACACACGTACCCAACTCAACTACCTTCGTCTTACCAAGGACAACCGTATTTTGTTTGGCGGTAGATTGGGATACTTCTACGGAAACAACACTGACCCAACATTAGATAAAACGCCAGAACCCTATATTCGACTAATCAACGCTTTTTACCAAACCTTCCCTCAACTAAAAAGCGAAATCCGGTTCTCCCACGCATGGAGCGGCCCCATCGCCTTGACCACCAGAATGGCAGTACACTATCAGCGATATCACCAAGGCAACATGGTTTTCGCCGGTGGATACTCTGGCTTCGGCGTCACTGCGTCACGGTTTGGCGCCAGAGTGGCCCTCGCCATACTCTATAATCAGGATATTCCAGAAACAAAAATGGCATTCGCGAACACTCAGCCAAACTATATTCCACCTGAGCCTTTTCGCTGGATCGGTGCCAAGATAACGATGTACGCATTGGATACCGTTGATGAAAAAGGAGGCTGGCGAAAACTTTGGGTAAAGATGGTTGAAAAAATGGGATTTCCCATCACTCTGTGAAGTACTCTTTGAAAATACCGAAATACGAACAAAACTCAGACAGAACATTCCGCTCTCATTATTTGAAATTAGACATAAAGGAGGGCCCTAGCCGCCGATTTTCAATCAAAAAACTCCCTACGACTTCATACTTCACCGGAGATCAATATTGATTTTACGGCCCTGTATTTCGGTCTGCCGGATGGTTGACACCATCATAAGTTGGGATATCCTCAATCGTTAACGGATTAATGCCCTCAAGACAGGCCACATTAAAGCCATATTGCTCTGGGTTAGATCGGCGTTGGTGATGGGTATAAATACCGCAATTACCACAAAAATAGTGTTTTGCGGTTTTGGTATTAAATTGATAAAGCTTAAGTACATCTCTTCCTTTGAGAATATGAATACCCGATAAAGGAACAGATGCCGCAACGGCGCCTCTTCTACGGCACATTGAACAGTCGCAACGACGAACGTTAATCAGTCCGTCTGGCAAATCAAGTTCAATTTCCACCGATCCACAGTGGCAACTCGCCTTATGTATTGCCAGTACTGTGATCCCATCAACATCCCTTAAATTTATTGCCATACTTGATTCCTCTTTTCTACATAAGTCCACTCTTGGGCAACTTACTTAAATCAACTTTGTTCTCACACATGTTAAATCCTAGCATCTCAGAACTGATGCATTTATCTTTGATGCTATCCATATAGATTGGATTCTTCGTCAAGAGGCCGCCTAATTTCGCTCACCCCCTATCATTAAGACAAACGCCGCCCCTGTTCAAAGCCGATTCGGATGACTAAATCGAATGTGCTTCATTGTGACATCGTCATGGCTAGCGTCGTTGTCAAGCAGAATCCAGTGGAGTTGACTTTCCTGCACCCTCGGACTTTGATTAGAGTTAAGAGGCCAAATTGTCAGACCCTCCATTTCCTCCGAGGCGAGAATCGACTTGGTAAGCCCACCTGTTGAAATATATCGAACAAACTGACCTTTCTTACCCTGAATCCGAAACACCAATATCCCAGGTTTAATCATTCGATCACGAGTAGTTGAAAAACCACTGTTACCCGTAGACCACTCATTTGTCGAGAGATAAAGCCACCCGTTATCAGAGAACACACCCCCTTGAATGCCCCGAACATAATAATCCAATTGGATTTGATGAAGCGGAGTCAAATGCGCATCCTGTTCGAAGAATCGAGAATAAACATTAATCCGACTTGTTCTAAACTTCGAACTATACATAAATCCATTATGAGGATGAATTCCAATCCAAGGTGCTTTGGTGGATTGGTACTCATTCCTGAAAAAACCTCGTTTTCTTTCCCTTAACTGGGTGTCATAAACATAAATTCGATTTGTTACGCCGCTACGACATTTTTCAAGGGGGAGAAACAACAAACCACGATAATGGGTAAAGTCACCAAAGTGGTGACAATTGTCAGGATGAGATTGTCGAATTTCCACGTTCTCACCGGACAAGTCACTACCCAATCGATATTTGGTAGTGTACCCTGAGGTCTGTAATTTAGCTTTCTATTGCAGCTTCGCTATTGGCTTTGGCGGAGTGAACGTAGAGAGCGAAGCCAAAGCCGGTTTTTCAGGCTTTAGTATTGAATGTTGAGCCATCAAGTCGTTCCATTTTTGTTACTTACGCAAATGTGGAGACAACCCAATGACCCAACCTGATTACCCTAACCTATATGAAGTAGTGATGGAACAATTGATTCAACATGGCCCGCAGGCATTTCGTGATGTCATTACCGCGATGATGAATCAGGCCATGCAGATCGAACGATCCCAGTTTCTGGGTGCGGTGCCCCATGAACGCAGTGATAATCGCCGTGGCCATGCCAATGGATTCAAACCCAAACTGGTGGACACGACCCTTGGGACGCTAAATCTGTCGATACCCAAGACGCGTAATCACGGTGAGTCCGGGTTTTACCCGCACAGTCTGGAACAGGGACGACGCAGTGAGCGCGCGTTGATGCTGTGTGTGGCTCAGATGTACGTTAGTGGTGTCAGTACGCGCCGTGTGGAGAAGGTACTGGATCTGTTCGGTATTGAGAAAATATCTTCGACTCAGGTGTCCCGTGCAACGGCTTTGCTGGACGATGCCTTGTCAGTATGGCGGGATCGTGGTCTTGGCGAGATACGTTATCTGGTACTGGATGCGCGTTACGAACGGGTCAGGATGGATCATGAGGTGGTGGATGCCGCGGTGCTCAGTGCGGTGGGAATACTACCGGATGGTCGACGAAGCGTACTGGGTGTGCAGATTGCCACCAGTGAAGCCGAGATCAACTGGCGGGAGTTTTTACAGTCTCTGGTAAAACGGGGGATGCATGGCATCACTTACATTGCCAGTGATGATCACGCGGGTTTGAAGGCGGCAAGGCGTGCCGTGTTTCCGGGTGTACCGTGGCAACGCTGTCAGTTTCATCTGGCACAGAACGCGATTAATCATGCCCCAACGGCAAAGGTTCGTAGCCGGATTGGTGGCGAATTGCGTTCGGTCTGGAATGCGACGGACGAGGCATCTGCCCGCGCTCAGTTGGAGCAACTGGCGGCCCGTTACGAGTCAGACTGCTCGAAGCTATCGCAATGGCTGCTCGATAACGTTCCTGAAGGATTGACCGTGTTCAATTTACCGGAATCGCATCATCGAAAGATGAGAACGACGAATGGAATTGAGCGTCCGATCCAGCAGGAAATTAAACGGCGAACCCGGATTGTCCGGGTCTTCCCGAACGACGCATCTTTACTCAGGCTTGTCAGTGCCATTCTCGTCGAGATTGACGATGAATGGAGCAATGCCGACAAGCGATATATCGTGTGGAACGACAATAATGACTCAAACTAAACCGAAGTTACAGACGTAGGGTTGCACAATCCGATATTTGAACAAGGTCTTATCTTTGGATAAATACCAGTGATTACGGTCGTGTGTCACCCCTTGTGTTTCATGGGACCACGTATGTTCTCGATTACTTGGATGGTTACGGCGATAATCATATCCGGTCCACAATAACGGATAGGTTCTAGTGACTAATAACTCATCCCTGCCAGGCCCGCCGACAAAATGACTTGCACCAAGATGGAGAGATGTTGTACCTCTAACATGGTCTCCCCAGACTCCCTCAGTGCCGATGTAACCAGATATAGGAATCGGCTTTAATCTTTCACTTCCACCGATTGGCCTCAACTCCAGTCTCATGTCCGCAATGCGTCGAGGGTACGACAGATCTAATCTGCCACCACGAAGTTCGGTATCGTAAACCATGACTGCCAGGCGATTGTTGTCGTCGATAGAACCAATGGCAAGCTCATCCCGAGGATCCCCATCAAAATTACCGCTGGCGATTGTCGGAGTCGTTCCTTGAAGCCGGAGATCGCCGATTCTGCGATTATGAGAAAAATCAAGCTGGTTGTTTTTCAACACAGTGTCATACACCAATACGCTGATGCGCCCCGAGTTGTCAATGGTTGAGATCGCGATTTCATCTCGGTCATCTCGATCAAAGTTGCCGGCGGTAATTCCGGGATCTCCATTTCCCTTTAAGACCAGTTCACCAATTTTTCGGTTATGAGAGAGATCAAGTCGGCCATTTCGAAATACAGTATCGTAAACCTGCACCAACAATCGTCCCTGATCATCAACACCGGCGACCGCAATTTCATCCATCGCATCCTGATCAAAGTTACCCAAGGCGACTGAGGGAAAATTTCCTTCCAATCGCAGGTCCCCGATTCTATGCTCATGGGAAAAGTCCAATCGTCCGTTTTTCATTACGGTGTCATACACCATGATCGCCATTCGACCTGAACCATCGACGGACGCAACCACAATTTCATCTTGCGGGTCCTGATCTAAGTTGCCCTCAGCCACCGTGGGTCTCCCTCCCTCAAGTCTCAGATCACCGATTCGTCGTTGACCGTCAAAAGGAACGCGAACATTATTGGACACATGACGATCATAAACCAGCAAAGCGATACGATTACTTCCATCGATATTCACCATCACCGTCTCATCCCAATGATCATCATCCACATTAGCGCCGATTGTCATGGCAGTGGATCCCAGACTACTGAGTTGCAACTCCCCTCGATGCCGCTCTGCCCTCAATGCCGCTTGTCCATTTTCATTGCTCACGGAATCATAGATTTGTACGCTGACATTCTGCTCGGCGCGTAGTGACGTTATCCCGAAGAAAGACACTAGTAGGGTTAACAGCAATGTGCATTTGGCGTCAATCATTTTCCTCTATTCTCCCAAGATAGTACGTCAAACATCAGTTTTATTGGTCGACTTTATCCATTAACAAAGAATGAATCTTGAGGCGCTTCTGAACAGCACCTCCCCCTACAGAATCATCAACATGGGCTAGCCAAAATGAATTTACGCCAGCGATCCCAAGTATCTCATACTGCATCGTAATATCCGGTTTGGCCCATCGTCAAGGAACTGCGACACTTGACCTTGACTGACCAGAATCGAATCTCTATACCTTAGATTAACATTCTCTACTTCTCCCTAGCGCGCTAGTTCACAAGCACCGAGACGCCATGCACAATGGAAAGATCAAGATAGAACTCGCCTTTACTGGCAGCACTGACTTTGACGAACGTCGAGTCTCGATGGGTAAGGAAGAGACTTAGAAAATTTCATTCATGGACAAGGGTGAGGTTGACTCGGTCAGACTTGAATGACACAGTGACCAGATGGTTAGATTAATCCCATTCGCATGAATTGTTCAGCACCATCAAATAATAGCAAAAACTACAAAACCCTAATGACCAACCCAACAACAAGCCCAACAACTAGAAAGCCTGAGTCTAAAGCCGTCCATGGTCGCTGCTATTGCGGCGCAGTACGTTTTATGATTGAAGCGAATACCGAGCCCACTTTCGCTGGTTACTGCCATTGCAAAGATTGGTAGTGTAATCTGAGGTCTGTAATTTAGCTTTCTATTGCAGCTTCGCTATTGGCTTTGGCTTCGTTCGCTACGCTCACTTCGCCTAAGCCAAACGAACATCGCTAAAGAAATAAATTACAGACCTCAGGGTACACTACCTTCTGGAAGGCAAAGAAAAGCTGAACTCATACACCCGAGCCGCTTCAAGACAAGACCACTTCAAGCGCTTTTTTTGCACCCATTGCGGAAGCAAAACCCATAACTACCTGCTCATCGAAAAAGACGGCGAAAAAACCCAACTATTCGGCACGTTCCCTTCCCTATTCGATGATTCGAAGTTAGCGATAAGTAGTACTTGGAGCCCAAAAAAGCATGTGGGATGTGCTGAAAGCCTGATGGATCTTTCGTTATTGCAAGATAGTTTACCGAGGGATTGGCGGGTTTAAGAAAAATGGAACAGGCAGGGAATCAAAGAAAAATAAAGTATTGGGACGATCTTATCCCAGAAAAAACACCATGACACCAATGAAATCCCTCACTAAGTGAAGACCCAAGGTCTTAGGGTATGGTTTTGGTATCACCCTAAAAGGATGTGTTGAGTTAACCCTATTAAAAGGCCAGCTTCATATGTCATCACCCTAATTTCATTCATAGGAATAGGAAACTGGAGTAGTCATGCCCAAAGGAGGCGACTTCTCTAATTGGCCACACCACTTGTGGCCTTCATTCAGAGGACGATCGAGCAATCAGGGAAGCAACAGTCGAGATAATTACGGGTTGCTGATAGTACTGACAGTGGACGAGGAACGGATTCTCGACAATATCTCTGAATGCTGGCATCGAGACTTCAATCCTATTCGACTCAAAATCAAGTTGCACCGAGCCATGCAGTGAAGCTATCTGCGCCGATGAGTGCTCACAGGCAAATTCAACCATTGCCGACTCTGTCTGCTCATTGAGCGTTACACGCTCGCATGCGGGATTGTCTGGAGGCAACGTATAGATATCTGCAACGCCAACAAACGCGTCATCGTCTCCTAGAACAGTTGAAGCTGCGACTCGGATTCCTTTGATAAGGAACCACTGCTTAACACGGCCGATCACGTAGCTGACAAGCCGCAGGAGAGTGACATCCAAGAGGTAGATCACAAACTGCGGTAGCAATAGAATGCGGACTATCCAGGGCGTCAGTTTTTTAACGAGACCAAAGTACAAGAGAAAGACTATAGCAACGTAATCTCCAAACTGGAGACGTGGGTCACTATCGACGTTACTCTCCTCATACTCATCAACATTAGTATGTTTATCTGTAGAAGTTCAGACTTGAGCTGACAGTTACCCGTTTATCAGTAGCTGTCTGTCAGATAGAGTTTAGTTTACAAACTTTTCTTTCCAGATCGCTTTACCGTCGATGAGTGTTTCCATCGGCGTTCTCCCAAGGCACTTTTTACCCTGATGAGTTCGTTGAGTATTGTACTTGATAAGCCACTCGTCAAGATCAATCTGTAATTCGTCAACTGAATCATAGATTTTCTTGCGTAGGGTTATCTGATAAAACTCGTTAAGAATGGTCTTGTGGAATCGTTCACATATCCCATTTGTCTGCGGTGATTTCACCTTGGTTTTCGTGTGCTCAATGTTATTCAGTGCCATGTAAAGCTGATAATCATGCTGATCGGCTCGACCACAATACTCGGTTCCCCTGTCAGTAAGAATGCGCAGCATGGGAAGGCTGTGCTCTTCGTAGAACGGGAGCACCTGATCATTGAGCATATCCGCTGCGGTGATCGGTGTTTTGGTCGTGTAGAGCTTCGCATGAGCCACTTTGGAATACGTGTCCACGAAGGTCTGTTGATACACTCTGCCGATCCCCTTGAAGGTACCGACGTAATAGGTGTCCTGTGACCCCAGATAGCCGGGATGGGCGGTATCTATCTCACCACAGGCCACATCGTCCTCTTTCTTACGTTCCATGGCCGCGACCTGGGATTCAGTCAAAATCAATCCCTGCTCAGCCACTTTATTAGACAACGCTTTTAACCGGTCTTTAAAGCACGCTAAACCATGTCGCAGCCAGATACTGCGAACTCCGCTGGGTGAAACGAAGGTACCTCGTTTACGCAGTTCATTACTGGTTCGGCTTTGGCCATGGGCAGGTTCTTCCAGTGCGTAATCAAGCACGATGGACTCGACAGCAGGATCGACTCGGTTCTTGATGTTCGGGCTGCGACGGTTGCGATCAAGAAGCGCTTCGACTCCTCCTTCATCCGCCGCCGCTTTGTATCGGTAGAATGTATCGCGCGACAATCCCATCACCTTGCAGGCTTTAGAAACGTTTCCGAGCTCTTCAGCCAGATTCAGTAAACCGACTTTATGCTTGATGACTTTTTCGTTAGTATGGATCATTGAGAGTTACCTCGTTGTGTTTTGATATTGTTTGGTAACTACATCAAAACGGGTAACTCTCATTAAATCAACCCTCGCTTCGCTCGGATTGATTTAATACGGTGTCAGATTTGGTCTAAACTTCTACAACTAAATCGTGGATAATGGCGATTAAACAAAAGTAGTTTACTCCCTGCAAAATCACCAATGGCAAAAGTAGTAGGTAATACGCCTGACTCATTGCCCAAATCATCGCAGCAGAAGTCGTCACCGCCCTCAAGACCGCCCAAAAAGTCGTAAGCGCCATCCGTTTCCCATTGACCTCGAGTAACTCAGGTTTTTCGGATTTAAGGTGCGCAGCGATTTGTGACACCTTCGGTATCTTAATTTCTTTCTTCAAAACTTTCTCAACGAAATCACGATAAGGCATCCTAGGGATAGAATCGGTTCTGCTTGCGCTATCCGACCGAAAACGGGTCTGAGTGAACGTTTCAGTGCGCACGCGGTTCATCAATACCCCGGCTTCCTTGAGGTGAGTTTGCATTGACCGGAGATACGAATCTGGGCCACACAGATAAAAAAGTGCGTCTGGTACTTCTTGCGTTATGCTGTCAATCGATTCCCCAGTAAGGCGGCCTGATTCATCTGTGACATGCAGATTAAGGTTGATGTTCGTGTGTTGGGCGTCAGCATCTCTCAGCTCATCCACGCGCACAATGTGGTCTCGTGATGTCACGGAGTAGTGAATATGTAACTCTTGGTCATGTTTATCTTGAATAACCGAGCGACACATTGCCAGTGCTGGCGTCATTCCGATCCCGGCAACCAAACAAACCACCGGTCGGCTTTCCGTCGAATCGAGGTAGGTCTCGCCTTGAGGATCGGAAAGTTGGATTAAGGTATCTGAACTACAATGATCAATCATCCAGTTCGAAAAGAAACCCTTGGGTTCACGCTTGATGGTAATCTCATAGTAATCTGTTTCACCACTTGCCGAGGTCAATGTATACGGGCGCTCAAACCAACGCCCCTTGATTTGGGCCTGTATCACCACATGTTGTCCCGGTTTCGCCGGCTTCAGCTTACGATGATTGGAAATAAGACGAAAGCTAGAGGTATCTTTGGTCACCGAAGTAATCTCTGACACCATAGCTGGAACCCACTCGGCTTGACCAACCATCTTCTGCACGAGATGCCGACAACCGCCGCAAACCGAACTAGCCCCGGTCGTTTCCACTAGAGCATCAAAACTGTGACAGCCTTGTTGAATCGCTTGGTGCAAAGCGGAGCGTGGTACTTTTAGACACTGGCATATTATTTCACTGTCACCATACACCAACTCCCCCATTTCAATAAATAGAGTTCCGCTTTTTTGAAATCGGTTTATCTGGGAAGAATCGATTGCCTCACCATCGACCACTGTGCGGTAGATCTTACCGAGTTCCTCCCATGCCCCTATTGCGGTGAATCCAACAATACGGTTGTCAGTAATCATGAGCTGACGGTCAATCCCCATGTCCGGGTTTTGGTAATTGAGAATCGCCTCTGATTGTGCATCGATACCCATGACACTCATGTTGAAGATATCCTGACCGATCACTCGTGATGATGTTATTGATAGTCCACTATCAGTACGATGCAAAACTGTAATGCAATCCATACCCATGAACTTTCCCGTAAATTGGGTTACGGTCCATCTTTGGGGAAGCAGGTAAATTTTCCGCAAGGTTTCGGCGAATCCACGAAACAATGGGGAATTCTCATATATTTCTTTAAAATACACTGCTGAGATAGTCAGTACTCGCAATCGATCTTTTGCAATGGCGGTTGCGGCACGAGGAGCATCTCGAATGATGGCTAACTCACCAAAACACAGTCCTTTGTGAAGCTCACTAGTGATGATCTGGCCAGTGTCATCTTCATGGTGAATAACAGCCGTTCCAGACAAAATAAAATAAAAAGTATCTCCTGTTTGACCTTGAGAAAAAATGGTCTCGCCAGGTTGAAAAGTCACCTCCGTAGAATAAGCTTCGATGTCTGTTTCGCTGCTCAGAGTGCGAAAAAGCGTACTTTGCTTTGATAGATTCTCTCGAATTTGTTGCGAACCAATCTCCATCAAATGTGTTTTCAACGGCGAATTCGCCGCTAGTGCATCCTGAAAATCGGCTTTTTGTATCTTTATCAAGGTCGTATCACAAATTGTTCTTACGCTGGCATTACGATATTTTTCACCATCTGGTAGCAATGCCTGCTCGCCCACATAAGCTCCTTGCTCCAATCTTCTCAGTGCAATTTCCTGGTTATTCGTTAGTAGAGTAAACACCTGAACCGCACCCGAGAGGATGATGTACATCTCCTCACCAACCTCACCTTCATGGATGAAGGTAACGTTAGTGGGTAAATCGACGCGGTCCACCAGTGTGATAAGCGTGTCAAATTCCCTGGGAGTAAGTGCATCGAACAAACCCGTTTCTTTTAATGGTTTTGAAAGTGAATTAGTCATAATTTAAGATCTTTCCAAAAATTAAAGGAAATGGACAATGCTGAAAGTTCAATGTGTTAGCCGATTGATTCTAAAGAAACTCTCTCGAGCACTGAACATTTAGTTGGATCCGGCGCAGGCAGTCTAACGACCCCAAAAAATCTCTCGCGCCAACTACACCTTATACGCGCTGTGCTGATAGGTCTAACATGGCACGCTTACATTCAGGGTTGTCAGCTAGCATAGAGATAAACGTTTCTTTTTTGAGGCGAAACACTTCACTGTAAGCTTGCGCCGCTACCGTTGTTGCGAGCGGGATATCGTGTAACAGAGCGCTCTCACCAAAGAAATCACCTGCTTCAAGTGTACTGATAAAACGCTCATCAGCACTAGTCACCAATGTTCCGCTGGAAACAATGAAAAAGTATTCACCCGTTTCTCCTTGCTGGTAGACTCCTTCATTGGGCATCAATTCAATTCGTTCCAGCCCGCGTGAGATTTGTTCAAGAGAAGCAATAGAAAGCGATTTAAAGATAGGTGATATACGCAGTAATTCGATATCATCGTTATGAGCATTAGCACGAACCGCAAAGCGCCTGAGACTCAACGCGGCCAAAGGAGTGATGAAAATCATCAACCCTCCAATTAACATTATCGCCAAGTTAAGATCAAACAAATCAATGAGGGACGAGCAGAGTATGCCACCGAGTCCAAATCCAGTATTGGCTATCAAGAAATTAAAACCAAAGACCGAAGACTGAACATGCGAGGGAATCCCGCGCTGCATCAATGTTGTTCCCGCAACCATAAAAAACACCAGACCAACGCCACTAATTGCCATTCCTGCAAACGCGGTAAATATACTCAGATATATCCCCGTGATGGCAGTACCTCCACCTACTAGTAAAGCCCCGACAGTCCATGGGGAAACGAGGTCGTTACGACCGGATAATTTGAAAGACACTACCCCACCGAGCAGTCCACCCACTCCGAATGCCGCACCAAGCATGGATGGGCCCGAATTACCGAGATCAAGAACATCGAGTGCAAGGGCAGCAGCGATGACCTGAAGTGAAGCCATGCAAATCGCCATCCAAGCTTGAAAAGCGACCAACACAACGATATCGAAATCCCAAAGTATGGTTCGACAACCCTCGCTCAGACTTGTCAGTACAGAGGCAACCCCTTTTTCTTCCAGCCGAGGGATTTTGTTCTCGACACTGAAAAAAAGAAAAGCCGCTGCAAAACCACCGATAGCAAAAACAGTGAAAGCAACCGCTGGTTCGGCGATGAGTAAAAGGAGGACAGCGCAAAATGGTCCAACCAGCATTCCGTTCATTCTTAAGACTTCCGTCAGGCTGTTTGATGCGGTCAGCTCCTTTGGCGTTCGGGCGAGCCAAGGCAGTACACGCAAATGCATGGTATCACCCGGATGGGTTCCCAAACCTTCAAAGGCGCAGATCACGATTAGCGCAATCAATGGGCCATCCGCGAACAAAATGACGGCGGATGCTGCCATTGCAATTGCACGTAGCCAAGCAAGTAGTGCTAAGCCTCGAATCAGCCCCCAGCGGTCTGCCAACACAGCATAAAGAGGGGTAAACAATGCCCCAGGGATCATATGAACGGCCAGCATCAACCCAACAGCCCAAGCCCCTCCCTCGTTAAAAGCGACCGTGCTGCGTGTGACAACCCAACCCCAGAACATGATTTTGGAGATGCCCCAAGCCAGTTGAATTCGACGTAATTCCGGAATTTCCAACGCCCTTCTAATGTTGCTCTTAGGAACCTCAGAGCCATCCCCTTCAATGCTCATATCAGTGATTATATGACTGACAGATGGTCATCATATCGACAGTGATATGAGCATTACAAATTACATCGGGCACGAGATATTTGATTTTCATAGCAGGCATCTTTTCCGAGTATGGGTAATATTATCAGCGTGAGTTCATGTTAATCAAACAGCTCCTCCTCATTCAAACTAATAGGCGTTGCTTAATCGATATAGTTAATCGATATAGTTTAATGAAGAGTCGTTAACATTCTAACTGCAGCATATCATCGTTAGCGTTTAAGCGTAGTGATACATTGCTCAGGATAATTAACGGTGAATCAGCTAGGCATTGATGAATAGAGTTACTGAGTTCAAGATATTGTAGCCAGTAAATACGCTATTTTGGCCGCGAATGGGGGTATGACTGGATCTCCATTCGCCGCCAATGCAGCATCTTACATGTACAGATGTTTTAAGACATGAACAAGTGAATCGCTCGTTCAGACAAACTTCCAGATACGGGTTTTCTCAAGGACAAAATACACAAGGAAATACCAGTCAAATAATCTGTAGGCCCTCATCGAGAAGCAACCTAGCGGGAGAATAGCAATTCCAGAGTTTGGAACTCTTTATTACCAAGGGTTCCGGTGAGATCTACCGCCAGCGCTTGTTCAAAGAACTCTTCCATGTCTAATGCGATACCGATGGCTTTGAGTTCAATGTCAGGGGATTTTTCGATACTCTTTACCACATGCTTCAAATGACGTTCTAGGAAATATTCATCGTTGTAATTGCTGGTCGCGCTATCCATGGGCGCACCGTCTGAAATCATCACGAGACATTTTCTGGACTGAGGTTGATTACGCAGGCGTTCCCCTGCCCATTGCAGTGCCTCACCATCCAGCCCCTCTCGAAAATGAAGCGGATTCATCATGGACGCGATGGAATGTCTCCCTCGACGCCATGTTGTTTCGGCACTTTTGTACACAATATGCAATCGGTCGTTGAGTCGTCCCGGATACTCTGGACTTCCATCATCTCGCCATGCCTTCATTGACTCCCCTCCGGTCCAAGCACCCGTTGTAAACCCAAGGATTTCACTTTTAATGCCTGCCAGTTCCAATGCTCGACTGTAAATATCTACCATGACCGCAACGGCTTCATAACGTTGTCGTTTCATTGACCCAGAATTGTCAATGAGAAAACTGATCACCGTGTCACTATAAGGAGCGTGTTTTTCCTGCTTAAACACTTTTCGGTAAGCGGGGTTAGACACAATTTGGCCCAATCGTCTACCGTCGAGATACCCTTCCTCTTCGCCGTAATCCCATCCGGCTCGGGACTGGATAGCAAAGATACGCTGAAGTCGCTGCGCCAGTCTGGGAACACTGATTGCTTGGGCTTCCACCAGTTTATCTAACTTATTTCTCAAAGTGGCTCGCTGCTCTGGTCGATAGAGATCCTCCCCATCCACCTGCTTATCGTAGTCTTTACAGAAAATGTAGTATCCGGGATCGCCATCTTCTCCCTGCCTAACTCCAGCGCCCGCGCCAACCAAAACGCCTTCAATATAACGATCATCTTCATTATCGATGGGCGGCATCATCAAACGATGTCTTGCTGAAGCGGCTTGCTGATCCGTTAATTCACCCTCAGCATCCCGAGCGATATCACTGATCTTTAATGCGATGGTAAGCGCTAGTTCACTATAGGTCTGTTGGTCGTTTCGTGTTTTCCGCAATAACGCGAGTTCACTGCCAATGATGGGGGCTAGCCGGAATCGCGTCGATTCAATGATATCTTCCACCTCCTGATCCTGCATGGTGCCGTTCAGTCGTGAACGCACTATATGGGCAACACCATAGATCAACAAGCCCAGCTCATTTTCCGATATACCGTCACCGCGACATTGCCGACACCAGCCATCAAACGCCGTGTCTAAATTCCTTTTCACCCCTACCAACCCAAGGGAAACCAAAGATTCAGTTCTTAGCTGCTCAAGGATATCAAACACCAATTTGGCAATGGTATCAGCGGGCATCATCCTATTATGTAACTTTGGATCGCTGTATACCAGACGACATGCCATAGCATCAGCGACCCCGCGGCAGCGATCAATGGAGTGGGTCAGCACATCCACGGCTAGATGAGGAGTGTATAGGGAGGCACCACGGCCTCCAATAAACAAACGCTCACGTCGAAACTCCGCTTCTGGATTACCAGATAGCGCTCGGATTGTCGCCGCGCAATGACGCTCGATTTTGCGTCTTCTGATTTGCTCGTTGCTCATCTGGCCAATTTGATACCCGCCTTCAGGAAACCAAGAAAATCAGGTAATTTACTCACCTTGTGCAATGGAATACTCTAGTTCCTCGCCAAATGCGCGTTGGTAATATTCCGAGATGATTGATCGTTCTGCATCGTCACATTTGTTCAGAAAGGATAAACGAAAAGCTGTGGCAACATCCCCGAATATTTCAGTGTTCTCAGCCCATGTGATCACTGTCCTTGGAGACATGACGGTTGAGATATCACCGGAGGCAAAGCCCTTTCGTGTCAAATCTGCGACAGTGACCATAGATTGAACATCCTCGATTCTCGATTTGAAACCAGGCACTTGGGCAGTCACAATGTCTACCTCGTTTTCCGCAGGCAGGTAATTTAGGGTTGCAACGATATTCCAACGATCAATTTGGGCCTGATTGAGTACCTGGGCGCCATGATATAAACCATTAAGATTACCAAGTCCCACGGTATTTGCAGTGGCGAATAACCTGAATGATGAATGAGGACGAATCACCCGGTTTTGATCTAATAGGGTAAATTTTCCGTCGCGCTCCAAAATACGTTGAATCACAAACATGACATCAGGTCGACCAGCATCAAACTCATCGAAAATTAGTGCAACCGGCCGTTGCAATGCCCAGGGCACAATGCCTTCCTGAAATTCCGTGATCTGTTTTCCATCTCGAATAACGATAGTATCCCGCCCCACCAGATCCAAACGGCTGATATGTCCATCTAGGTTAACTCGGATACAAGGCCAATTCAGCCGGGCTGCAACCTGCTCGATATGGGTAGACTTACCAGTTCCATGATAGCCCTGAACCATAACTCGTCGGTCGTTGGAGAAACCAGCCAGAATCGCCAGCGTAACATCGCGATTAAAACAATACGCCGGATCAATTTCCGGCACGTGTTCTTCTCGGGTACTGAAAGCCGGAACCTGCAAATCACTGTCAATGGAAAACAGTTCTCGGGCTGATACGCGAATATCGGGTTGTAAGTTGTTCATCATTTCGGTCTAGGGCCAAGTCAATATCAGTACACAAACTACAGCTACTTTAAGTGAGCACGAGACCTCACCACGAAGTTTCGGCACCTATAGGTGAACGGCATTGACAGTGTTGATTGAGTTGCAACAACCATTCTCAGACGGCTCCAGCTTAAGCAACTCAGAAATTAGAAATATTCTGGTTCGCGATTCTAACGGCTTTTATTGCTAATGGGAGAATTAACATTATCGAGAATACCTATTGAGATATAAAGAAAACTGCAGTCTGGGCATGTTGTTTAATTCACTTTTAAACAGGTACACTTGGCCTATGACTATAAAGAGAAAGCGATGACATTCTTCCTACCTGTCGCTTGAGCTCTTGCTAACCCGAGGAACCTCTGAGTAAGTCTTAAAACATTACCATGATTGTTTATTCGTATTCACCGTAATAATCCAAACATCATCCAGATCAAATCATGAAAGTCTTTCTATTCGCTTTATTAGCTGCGATGGGCAATGCCCTGTTTGTGTATGGACAACGGGGTTCCCAAGCCTCTGCGAATCCGTTTCAATTTATACTTGCAGCACTCGTCATTTGCACGATCCTCTTTCTGATTTTCGCCTTCGCCAACAAAGCACCGTTAGATGGTGATTATCTATTAAGGAACCTTCGATTTATACTAATCAGCGGAGTTGGATTCTTTTTGACCTTTATTGGTTTTTATTGGCTATACAGTCAGCAGGGCGCAACAAATTACATCGTTTATGCCTTACTTTCGATTTTGACTACCTCCATCGGTGTTGGCATTATTATTTTTCGCGAACCATTTAATCAGTATCATGTGATCGCTGGTTTGTTAGCGGTAGCAGCGATTCTTTCCTATGGGTTTGGACAGCATAAGCTATCAACGCTGTCTGGGTAACCTTAAGCTTGGCTGGTTTTGTCCCCCTCGTTTTTGCCATCCTGAAACCTCAGCATAACCGCTAGAGCTAAAAATAGACTGCTAACTGTTAGACAAAAATACTCATTAGTAGATATAGACTGGGATTTGTTATCTCATTTTAATCTGCCCTTTTCTTGGATCACAGCGTTATGCTGGGACTCACCCTATTTAGCCCCCGATTCTTAATGCCACTGATTTCATGAACCTATCCTCCCCCGGGAAACTTGCCCACCAAACAGTACCATCCATAGGTGTTTTGTTGACTAACCTAGGCACGCCCGACAGCTATAAAACGAGCGATGTTAGAAAATACTTGAAAGAGTTTCTATGGGACCATCGTGTGGTTGAGGTGCCTCGTCCAATCTGGTGGTTTGTCCTTAATCTGATCATACTCAACACCCGACCTGCTAAATCGGCTAAAGCCTATCAGAAGGTCTGGACAGAAAAAGGGTCCCCTTTGATGTCAATTTCCATGGATATATTGGATGGAATCAGAACGCAATTCGAATCTGATAAATCACCTTTTATGGACCAAAAACCCGTGATTCATTTAGAATTCGCCATGCGCTACGGCAACCCATCCCTGGCCTCAGGCCTTGCAGCACTAAGAGATAAAGGGGTTGATCGAATTTTGGTATTACCACTTTATCCTCAATATTCTGCGACCACCACGGCTTCGACATTCGATGCCGTGGCCAAAGAGGTTTCAAAATGGCGAAAAATTCCAGAACTGCGCTTCATCAATCATTATCACGATGATGAAAACTACATCACTGCTCTCGCGTCTAAAATAAATCAACACTGGGACGCACATGGAAGGGCGGAACATTTACTCATGTCATTCCATGGCATTCCACAAGCTTATTTTGAGGCCGGCGATCCTTATCATTGCGAATGCCACAAAACGGGCAGGCTACTTGCTGAGAAATTGGAGCTGAGCGAAAGCCAATGGACTTTGAGTTTTCAGTCCCGCTTGGGGCCCAAACAGTGGTTGAAGCCATACACGGACCACACCCTAATGGCCATGCCAGAAAAAGGAATTAAGAATATCCAAGTAGTCTGTCCGGGTTTCAGTGCAGATTGCTTAGAAACCATTGAAGAAATCGCCATGGAGAATCGAGATACTTTCATGGAATCTGGTGGGGAGTTGTATGAATACATACCCTGTCTCAATAATTCAGCCGAGCATCTCTTTGCGCTTGAAGCGCTGATTCGAAAACACATTCAGGGGTGGGACCGATCGTGTTCTCTCGAAGAGACAAATCAAACCATTCAACGCGCCCAAGCCATGATGCAATCCGCAGACGCTGGTCGCTAATCCTCTCTCCTAATACGAAGTAACAATATGAAAGCACTTATTATTATTGCCCACGGTAGCCGACGAGAAGAGGCTAATGACGAAATCAAGCAATTAGCGCGGTATCTGGCTGAGAATGATCAATCCGATTTTGATTACATCACTCACAGCTTTCTGGAGATGGGGCAGCCTGATATTCCTAAGACGGTGAATGAGGTTATTCAATCCAATGCAGCGGCGGATGGGGCAACGAGTGCAACACAGATAGTCATCCTTCCCTATTTTCTCGCGGCTGGTGCTCATGTCGCAAGAGACATTCCTGGAATCATTGAAGACCTGAAGGTAATACACCCGACGGTCACTTTTTCTATCATGCCTCACATTGGGTCAACTGAAGGGATGAAAAGACTGCTATCAATGCAAATCCAACAAGCCTCGTTTCGCAAAGACTAGTTAGAAACAGGGAAAGCTAAAAATCATTCGATCAATCAGGCTTTTCGGTCCCACCCCAAAAGGAAAAGCCCTAGGGGGAAGAAAAAGTATAAAGACTCAGGTTAAAGCGACAAAACAGTGCCAATGGATTTTTCAATGGCCGTTTGATACGCCAGCGCAGACAACGCTAAATCACCGAGGACAACGGCGCGAAACAAAAACATGGTGCGTTCGTTTTCAGATCCACGACCAACAGAGTTTCCCGTGACTAAACTGGTGATATCGCCGCTGATCAGCTCCGTGGGCGCCATGGGGTTAGGCATACTCCTTTCCTGCTCAAAATCATCAATAATGATTCGATCCAATACCGATAAGGTTTTTGTCATAAAAGGTAACCCCATGTCCGTTGAAGAAACGAAGGCCCCTGGTTTCAGCCAATTGCAGTCGATAAATGGGTCAACCTCAATGGTCATTGGAATAGACGTAACGATCAAGTCAGCGCCCGCCACTGCTTGTTCTGGTGAATCACAAGCAACCGCTTTGAGCCCTTTAGAGATCGCCGACTCACACAACGCATCCCGGTTATGAGCACCCCGACCGAACGCTCGGATTTCCGATAATGGGAAAAGGTCCGAATACGCTTGGAGATGGCTATTCGCTTGAACGCCACAACCAATAAACGCCACAACGGAAGAATTTCTATTCGCCATACACCTAGCAGCGACTGCGCTGGCACAGGCTGTTCTCATCGCGGTCACCCAGTTGCCATCCATCACAGCCTTGGGAACCCCTGTATCGCCATCGAGCAGGGTAATCAGTGAGTTAATAGCACTCAATCCTTTTTCAGGGTTCTTCTGATTTAAAATCAGTGACTTCACAGACATCAAATTCGGTTCATTGGCCGCGGACAATGTCGTCATCAAATACCGATGATCCGGTCTCACAACCGTTTTTGGAGCCGTCCATACTTCAGACTTCGTTTGCTGTTTGATAAGAAACTCGAGGCTCTCAATCGCCTGATCAGTGGTTATATTTAGACTCTTTAGGTCACTCTTTGACAGGTACAGCATCTTGTCGACCATGGAATTATGGGCTGAATTTGACATGTGGTTCCTCCTAAAAATGAATGAAATAAAGTAACTAAGGCAGATCAACTCAAACGACGCTAAATCAAAAAAGAAAAACCCCTCACAATTTCTTATGAGGGGTTTTTGCTAATTCACTATTTCAATCAAGAAGATCCTAGGACTCAAGGTCGAATCTGTGTTCCTGGAACTTGGTTCGGAAAATAATCTTCACATTGCCCTTCCCTATTCACATCCGCAGTCGCACAGTGCAACCCTCCTCCAAATGGATAGGCATCCCGAAAATCGATGGGAATCACCTCCATTCCGAGCTTGTCCATTTGCTCCATTTGATTCACCTCTGAGGCTTCGACAATCACCGTTTTATGGTCCAACACAAGACAATTCATGGACAACCAAACGCTAGAATAACAAAGTGGTGGTGGCTGATCATTGGAAGGTTCAGCGGCGTCGATGATTTCCCAATCATTTACTTCAAAGATTTTTCGTTGCGCTTCTGGCAGTCGACGATTCGGATTATTGATAATTAGTCCCGGCCTCAATGGCACGAACGTTGCATCAATGTGAATCGGATACGGATCCCCAGGAAAGTTAACCGCATGAACCCGATGATCTGGAAAATGACGCTGCAACCACTCCATCCCGCGGCGATTAGTAGTCAAACCATGCTGGCAAAATAAATCCTTACCCAGCCTACAAACATCCGCAGCATCAAAAAGTGGCTCATGCTCAGTAGTAACAAAGTCCAGTGCAGCAGTACGAGTGAGTCGCTCCTCTACCGTAATATCATCGAAATAGCCGGGCTTATAGGAGTTATCATCTAATCTCGGCCGAGGCGCCTGTTCCCAGCGAAAGTTAGGATCTTCGTCAAAATACCGTTGCATTAAACCATGATAAGCAAGGTATTCGAAATATCGACACCGAAAGGACATGGGCGCGCTGAGAATCTCCCCACCAATAGTCAACAAAACATCCCTCGGCGGCATGCAGCCAAACTGTGTGCCAGTAGAAAAATCTGGAGTCTGAATAGCCTGATTCCACTGTAACGGTTGGGGTCTATCCACCTTCAAGCCACGGTCTTCAAGAATTTTTACCAAATTGTCTAATTGAATATTGGCTTTTTCGACCGTTTCTAACGGACGAGGTCCCCACATACCACGCATGTCGCTGTCTTCAGGAATTTTTGCTTCAGTGGCAGGTTCATCAGGGGGAATACAGGTATGATCAGCTCTGCCCACGATCACGTGCTTAAGCGGATCAAATTCATTCCAAGAATTAACGACGGTTGGTGTCATAGATTTAACCTTTATGTCTGTTTTTCAATATATTCATAATATTCGCAGCGCCAACTTTGACCCACCTCGACACATTGATTTTCCTAAACTGATCACGAAAGGTGGGTTTAAACAGGTTGCCGTCTGTTAATCATACATACTCTGCACGGTTTTGGCTTGACAGCAGCTAGCCGATCATCGACCAATCACAAAGGTGGTCTATTCTGCAAAGGACCACGTAATATAATCGACAATCTCACTAAATAAAACCTTCCAACGAAAATAACAAACCGCCAGCATTAGCCTCGTTCCTAGGCATGGCTGTGATCACAAGAAGACGGTAGAATCGGATTTCGAATATACTCACGACCGACACCTCCTCTGTTAGTCCAAATTATCAAACGAATCTCTTGAGAATGAATACCGCGTCTGTTGCAAAACACATTATCGATTGGTTAAGCGCATACCGAACACAGTCCAACACCAACGGTTTTGTCATCGGTGTTTCTGGCGGTATTGACTCCGCCGTCACATCTACCCTTGCGGCTATGACAGGCGCACCGACCCTGTGCTTGGAAATGCCGATCAATCAAGCGGAGTCTCAAGACTCCCGGGCCCGAAAGCACATTGATGCCCTCGAATCCCGATTTAGTAACGTCATGTCAATTCGCACTGATCTCACTCCTGTTTTCGACACCTTGGTAACCGCACTACCTCAAGTTGAAGATGAAGAACCCCGATTTCTTGCCCTTGCAAATAGTCGCGCTAGAATCCGTATGACGACGTTGTATTACTTTGCCGGACTCCATGGCTATTTGGTTGCGGGAACTGGAAACAAGGTTGAAGACTTCGGTGTCGGTTTTTACACCAAATACGGCGACGGTGGGGTTGATTTAAGCCCCATTGCTGACTTGTTAAAGACGGAAGTGTTCGAACTCGGCGCGTATTTAGACGTGATAGAGGAAATTCTCGTTGCCAAGCCAACCGACGGGCTTTGGGGAGATGACCGCTCTGATGAAGATCAATTGGGAGCCAGTTATCCAGAACTCGAGTGGGCCATGGCATTTGGACAGAATGACGAATCAGGCCTAACAACTCGGCAATCCACAGTGCTGAAAATATATCGCCATCTCAATGCAGCTAATCGGCACAAAATGGAACCGATCCCCGTTTGTGTAATAGATGAATCCGTCAAGCTTTCATGATCAATCTAAAAGGACCTCAGAGCGTTTTCAGATAATGTATTACATCACCAAATCCGGCGTTAGAACAGCCGTTCCTTGGTCTCCACCCACTATCGCTAGCACAGGTTTTCGCTGATCTAAAAAGAATTGCCCAACCGTGATGACAAACACTGTCTTAAATAGGCCAATGCTGGGGATCTCTACCCTTGTCTTTGGTCTATTTTTATTCTCCGTCCAGGACGTCATTATTAAGCATTTCAGTGGGTCCTTCCCGGTGTTAGAACTTGTCTTTATTCGAAGTCTCACAGGGACGATCATCATACTCACCGCGCTTTTTACCCTAGGCAAAACCGGATCCATCAAGCTCTATGGCAAACAGGCAGTGATTATTAAAGGTATCTTTGGCTATATCTCGTATCTATGTTATTACCTCGCACTGGCCACATTGCCAATGGCGGAAACTGCCACGATCACCTTTTTTGCTCCTGTGATCGTGACAGCATTATCTGCCATAATCTTTAAAGAAAAGGTCGGCATTCATCGTTGGGGAGCCGTGCTCCTTGGCTTTGTCTCCATTATACTGGTCATCGGGCCCAAAGGACATTTTGGTAATCCCGCCATTATCTTAGCGCTACTAGCCGCAATTACCTATGCTGCGATGACACTCTCTACCCGGTTCATGGATCCTAGAGATTCTGCCACCGCCAGCGCTTTTTATACGACGTTAGTGTTTTTGGTCATGAGTCTCTTATCGATGATAGTAATCTACTTGCTCGATTTTGGTGCTGACACCTCAGACGAATCGTTGCAGTTTCTGGTGAGATCATGGGTAGAGCCGTCCGACGTAAGTCAATGGCTCATTATTTCTACTGCCCTCATCGCGACGATTGGGTTTTATTGTCTCACCCAAGCCTATCTCCTTGCAGACTTTAGTGTCGTTGCTCCTTTTGAATATACCTACTTAATCTGGAGTGTTTTATTTGGCTATCTTTTCTGGAATGAGCTACCCCAAACCCAGAGCATTATCGGCATTTTGCTGCTCGTTGCGAGCAACCTTTACATTCTTCGACGAGAAACAATGTTGAGTAAAAAACGAGGCTTCAAAAAGTGTAAAGAACACCGAATTTAAATGTACACCGAAGCTTAATAAACGACCTGAAAACTACTTTACCTTTCTGTGTTTTGTTCTCGCGACACCTAACATGCTGTCGAAGAAACCTTCTGTTTCTGTAATTACAAACTCATTTAATTCGTCAACCTCGGCTTGGTAGTCCCTCTCATCCTGTGGTGTCACCAAATATTTATCGTATTCTCTTTGTAGTTGCTGCGCAGTAAGCACCATGTTTTGCCAAGTGCGGTAGTGTAATCTGAGGTCTGTAATTTAGCTTTCTATTGCAGCTTCGCTATTGGCTTTGGCGGAGTGAACGTAGAGAGCTAAATTACAGACCTCAGATTACACTACCTACATCGATTGTGCAACCCTACGTCTGTAACTTCGGTTTAGTTTGAGTCATTATTGTCGTTCCACACGATATATCGCTTGTCGGCATTGCTCCATTCATCGTCAATCTCAACGAGAATGGCACTGACAAGCCTGAGTAAAGATGCGTCGTTCGGGAAGACCCGGACAATCCGGGTTCGCCGTTTAATTTCCTGCTGGATCGGACGCTCAATTCCATTCGTCGTTCTCATCTTTCGATGATGCGACTCCGGTAAATTGAACACGGTCAATCCTTCAGGAACGTTATCGAGCAGCCATTGCGATAGCTTCGAGCAGTCTGACTCGTAACGGGCCGCCAGTTGCTCCAACTGAGCCAGGGCCGATGCCTCGTCCGTCGCATTCCAGACCGAACGCAATTCGCCACCAATCCGGCTACGAACCTTTGCCGTTGGGGCATGATTAATCGCGTTCTGTGCCAGATGAAACTGACAGCGTTGCCACGGTACACCCGGAAACACGGCACGCCTTGCCGCCTTCAAACCCGCGTGATCATCACTGGCAATGTAAGTGATGCCATGCATGCCTCGTTTCACCAACGACTGTAAAAACTCCCGCCAGTTGATCTCGGCTTCACTGGTGGCAATCTGCACACCCAGTACGCTTCGTCGACCATCCGGTAGTATTCCCACCGCACTGAGCACCGCGGCATCCACCACCTCATGATCCATCCTGACCCGTTCGTAACGCGCATCCAGTACCAGATAACGTATCTCGCCAAGACCACGATCCCGCCATACTGACAAGGCATCGTCCAGCAAAGCCGTTGCACGGGACACCTGAGTCGAAGATATTTTCTCAATACCGAACAGATCCAGTACCTCCTCCACACGGCGCGTACTGACACCACTAACGTACATCTGAGCCACACACAGCATCAACGCGCGCTCACTGCGTCGTCCCTGTTCCAGACTGTGCGGGTAAAACCCGGACTCACCGTGATTACGCGTCTTGGGTATCGACAGATTTAGCGTCCCAAGGGTCGTGTCCACCAGTTTGGGTTTGAATCCATTGGCATGGCCACGGCGATTATCACTGCGTTCATGGGGCACCGCACCCAGAAACTGGGATCGTTCGATCTGCATGGCCTGATTCATCATCGCGGTAATGACATCACGAAAAGCCTGGGGGCCATGTTGAATCAATTGTTCCATCACTACTTCATATAGGTTAGGGTAATCAGGTTGGGTCATTGGGTTGTCTCCACATTTGCTTAAGTCACAAACATGGAACGACTTGATGGCTCAACATTCAATACTAAAGCCTGAAAAACCGGCTTTGGCTTCGCTCTCTACGTTCACTCCGCCAAAGCCAAACGAACATCGCTAAAGAAATAAATTACAGACCTCAGGGTACACTACCCGGTGAGTCCGGGTTTTATCCACAGTGTCTGGAACAGGGACGGCGTAGTGAACGTGCTTTGATGCTGTGTGTGGAAAAGATGTACATCAGCGGGGTCAGTACTCGTCGTGTGGAGAAGGTGCTGGATCTGTTTGGTATTGAGAAGATCTCCTCCACTCAGGTGTCTCGTGCGACGGCCCTGCTGGACGATGCTCTATCGGTTTGGCGTGACCGGGCTCTTGGAGAGATTCGGTATCTCGTACTGGATGCGCGTTACGAACGGGTCAGGATGGATCATGAGGTGGTGGATGCGGCGGTGCTCAGTGCGGTGGGTATATTGCCGGATGGCAGACGCAGTGTACTGGGCGTGCAGATCGCGACCAGTGAAGCGGAGAGATCAACTGGCGGGAGTTTTTACAGTCTCTGGTAAAACGGGGGATGCACGGCATCATCTACATTGCCAGTGATGACCACGCGGGTTTGAAGGCGGCAAGGCGTGCCGTGTTTCCGGGTGTACCGTGGCAACGCTGTCAGTTCCACCTGGCACAAAATGCGGTCAATCATGCGCCGACAGCAAAGGTTCGTAGTCGCGCACCTCTGACTGGCTGACTGCGTTCGGTTGGGATTGGACGGACGGGCATCTGCCCGCGATCAGGGGAGCAAGGCGGCCCGTTAACGAGTCAGATACTCAAAGCGTCGCATGGCTGCTCGCTAACGTTCATGAAGGACTGACGCGTGTTCAATTTACCGGAATCGCATCATCGAAAGATGAGAACGACGAATGGAATTGAGCGTCCGATCCAGCAGGAGATTAAACGGCGAACCCGGATTGTCCGGGTCTTCCCGAATGAGGCATCTTTACTCAGGCTTGTCAGTGCCATCCTCGTCGAGATTGACGATGAATGGAGCAATGCCGACAAGCGATATATCGTGTGGAACGACGATAATGACTCAACCTAAATCAAAGTTACAGACGTAGGGTTGCACAATCCACCTGGATGGATGGAAGGAGCAATCTCTGCAGGTGTCATGGCAACAAAAAACGTCATCAGAAACACCGAATTAAACAAGCAGTCCTAATTTCGTGATCTGATGTCATACGTGGATGTAATACGTGAGTAAAAAAAGAGGCGGAGTATGTGAAAACGTACTCCGCTTTTTTGATACTTTTTATGCTTCTCTCGTAACTATGCCTCTATCGACGAACGTCATTCGTACGGAGACGGTTGATCATCAGGTCGGGTTTTGAACCACTTAAAGGTCCACATGTATTGTTCTGGCGCTAATCGAACCATCGCTTCCAGTCCTTGATTCATCAATACGGCATCCTGCTCGGGTGACGACGATGGCACACCAGTCATCGGTTCAGCGAACTCGAACACATAATTCCCTGTGTTGATATCTAATCGAGTCATACAAGGTACAGCCACGGCCTTTCCCAGTCGACATAGACGCCCAAGTGTAGTGAGCGTTGATGTTTGCACGCCAAAGAACGGCGCAAACGTTGTGTATTTGGCGTCACCAAAATCTTCATCGGGTAAATAGCAGACCACGTATCCTGCCCTAATTCCTGAAACTAGATGCCGTAGCCCTTGATCTCTCATCAGAATCAATGAATCATTAAAGCGTGTTCTAGACTGATGCATTTTCAACGTGAGCAGATCATTTTTCTGAGGCTTCATGGTCACAACCATGGGATTATGCCGCGAAACCGCAATACCACTGGCTTCTAATCCCATAATGTGCGGCGATACTAGAATAACGCGATTATCCGCGATCATTCGACGATAGCGTTCTGGGTCCGAGTTAGAAACAATGTGATTCAGTCGCTTGGACGATGCCCACCATATGGTCCCCATGTCCAATAAGGTCGCGCCAAAAACTCGATAATGGTCCACCACCATCTTCTCTCGTTCTTGATCCGTCAAACAGGGGAAGCACATTGATAAATTGGTCTCAACGATCTTCCTTCGCTTTTGATTACGCTGTCGCATCTGGTCACCCACCCATGCACCAAGTCCCATGATGGTTTTTCTGGGGAGCCAATGAACCAACCATAAGACAAAAAAGGTCATCCACGTTCCCCAATATCGAGGTAATAGAAAGGAGAGTTGAAACTTAGGCATCAGAAATGATAAATCATAGACCGTAATCAGTGGATGGGCAGGTTGAGAGGCGATTTAGTGTAATGCTAACGGTATTGACGGCACTACACTCATCAAGGGCATATTGTAGCATTGGGCAAATCGATTTCAGACGTCAATTCGAAAGGCTATAAAAGCCATGAATTTCACTGCACACTTGTACCAATAACGCATCCGTTTGGCTTCTTCTTTCCGTTTCGCCATATTGGCCAGCAACGCCTCCTCAACCGATGGGTTGGTTGCCGATTTTTCGTCACTTAATATGAACAAGCATTCATCGATGACGGACGAATCTGGGCGAATAAACCAAGCTAAAATAAGACCTCACAGCGTTACAGTATTTTGCTGAGCCGACGCTCCCGCAAGTGCGCTTGATATTGTTGAAACCATTGGAATAGATGGTAGCGCAACGCATTATCCCAATTATGACTTCGCCATTAGGCCATTGAACATATCCGCACCAAAGCGACAAAGCCAGTTTAGGCTATCTCGACAAATTAGAAGACCGTAGAACCGATCTACATTCCACAACCTACCACTTCCATTTGATTCTTAACATTGGCCGCAACGCTCAGAGCAGCAATCCAGCGGCACTAGCGAATAGCACCAATTGAAGCCCGTTTTGGAATTGGCTTACGGTGATTTTCCGAAGGAATAATCGACCAATAAAGACAGCGGATACCGCAGAAAAAACCAGCCCAACCATCGCCCATATCTGCGTCACATCCAGCAAATCGGTGGTGCTATAGGAGTTCAGTTTCGCCACGTTTGTCAACACGGAAGTGGCAGCCATGGCACCGATGAATGATTCTTTGCTAATTTTCATCTCTCGAAATATCATCACCTTCACGATGTTACCGCTTCCCAATAGACCAGACATAAAACCATATGCCGCAGAGCCAAGAACGATCCCTGTCGTTCCAACTTTCACCCTAGGAAACCACTGGTAACGCTCCAGCAACAAATACACAAGGATAGTTCCACCCAAACATCTTTTTAGCAACTCACCAGGCAGATCATAAAGCAGCTCCGCCCCAATATAAGCGAATGGCACACTTATAACGGACATAATTCCGACCAATTTCCAGTCGATATGCTTCCCAAAGACCACCGTTTTTGTCACCGTGGACGCGATAAACAAGACTGTCGCCAAGGCAATGGTCTCCTTGATCGGAAGCAAATAAGATCCTAGGGACAGAAGAATCAACGCAGTACCGAAGCCAAACACCGCGGATACAAGGGCTGAACCAAATCCAAGTAAAATAAACAGAAGGTAGGTAATTTCCATGACGACTTATGACTAACAATTCCGTGGGCAGCGTTTAGTATTACGCAGTCTTCTCAATACAGACTCTGTCCTCCTATACGAAACGTCAGCCTACTACAATTACAGCCGGTTTAAAACGGCTAAGCACCAAGCGCATCATGTGTGGTAGCACGTTAACGTGTTCCATCCGGCTTCCAACCCGGTGATCGAAAAACGTAACCATAGGCTTCAGAAATACTTTTAGAGCCGTAAACATCCTTAGCAATTGACCAAAACTCATGAATGTTCACAATCACCGGATTCCAGCTTCCTACGGGAGTCGTGATGCCGTATGTCACTTTCTCCTGCTCTATTTCATAGGTTCCAAACATTCTGTCCCATAACATCAATACGCCACCATAGTTTTTGTCATGATATTGTTTGTTGGAACCATGGTGTACACGATGGACTGAAGGCGTGTTGAACACTCGGTCAACCCAACCCAGTTTTCCAATTTTCTCTGTGTGAATCCATGTCTGATATAAAACAACGATGGAAATCGTAACAATGGTCTGAATCGCGCTAAACCCAATGGCGATCATAGGAATGAAAAACACCCATTCAATCACTCCCTCAACCCAAGCCAAGCGTAACCCGGTAGTCAGATTAAATTCGGGCGAAGAATGATGCACACTGTGATAAGCCCAAAGAATGCGAACTTCATGTTCGATGCGATGCATCCAGTAGTAAGTCAAATCTGCGGCTAAGAGCGCGAGTCCCCAGCTCCACCAACTATCCCCCATGGAAAACGGAGCATAGGCCTCAGCAACAAAGACACCAATGACAAATACCAATCCATAAATCGTCCGTTCAAGCAATGCATTGCCGATAGCGATCGCAAAGTTTGACATTGACTCACCCATATTCCTCCTTTTCCGATAAACGAAATCCCAAATCGTTTCCCCTATAATCAGCACTAAGAAGGTAGTGTACCCTGAGGTCTGTAATTTATTTCTTTAGCGATGTTCGTTTGGCTTAGGCGAAGTGAGCGTAGCGAACGAAGCCAAAGCCGGTTTTTCTGGATTAGGTGTTGAATGTTGAGCCATCAAGTCGTTCCATGTTTGTGACTTAAGCAAATGTGGAGGCAACCCAATGACCCAACCGGATTACAGTAACCTATATGAAGTAGTGATGGAACAATTGATTCAACATGGCCCCCAGGCTTTTCGTGATGTCATTACCGCGATGATGAATCAGGCCATGCAGATTGAGCGGTCTCAGTTTCTGGGTGCCGCCCCTCACGAACGCAGCAACGACCGTCAGGGCCATGCCAATGGATTCAAACCCAAACTGGTGGACACGACCCTTGGGACGCTGAATTTGTCGATACCCAAGACCCGTAACCACGGTGAGTCCGGGTTTTATCCACAGTGTCTGGAACAGGGACGGCGTAGTGAACGTGCTTTGATGCTGTGTGTGGCAAAGATGTACATCAGCGGAGTCAGTACTCGTCGTGTGGAGAAGGTGCTGGATCTGTTTGGTATTGAGAAGATCTCCTCCACTCAGGTGTCTCGTGCGACGGCCCTGCTGGACGATGCTCTATCGGTTTGGCGTGACCGGGCCCTTGGAGAGATTCGGTATCTCGTACTGGATGCGCGTTACGAACGGGTCAGGATGGATCATGAGGTGGTGGATGCGGCGGTGCTCAGTGCGGTGGGTATATTGCCGGATGGCAGACGCAGTGTACTGGGCGTGCAGATCGCGACCAGTGAAGCGGAGATCAACTGGCGGGAGTTTTTACAGTCTCTGGTAAAACGGGGGATGCACGGCATCATCTACATTGCCAGTGATGACCACGCGGGCCTCAAAGCAGCGAGACGTGCCGTGTTTCCGGGGGTACCGTGGCAACGCTGTCAGTTTCATCTGGCACAGAACGCGATTAATCATGCCCCAACGGCAAAGGTTCGTAGCCGGATTGGTGGTGAACTGCGTTCGGTGTGGAATGCGACGGACGAGGCATCTGCCCGCGCTCAGTTGGAGCAACTGGCGGCCCGTTACGAGTCAGATTACTCAAAGCTGTCGCAATGGCTGCTCGATAACGTTCCTGAAGGACTGACGGTGTTCAATTTACCGGAGTCGCATCATCGAAAGATGAGAACGACGAATGGAATTGAGCGTCCGATCCAGCAGGAGATTAAACGGCGAACCCGGATTGTACGGGTCTTCCCGAATGAGGCATCTTTACTCAGGCTTGTCAGTGCCATCCTCGTCGAGATTGACGATGAATGGAGCAATGCCGACAAGCGATATATCGTGTGGAACGACGATAATGACTCAACCTAAATCAAAGTTACAGACGTAGGGTTGCACAATCACTAAGAACAATAAACCAATGATCTCAAGTACATAAAAAACATCAGCAAATGCCTCAAACTGTTGATCAATGTAGCCCACAATCCCCTCCAATAAAACTAATTGTCATTTCCAAACTCCCCAGAGCCCACTATGGCCTGATCAGATATGGCTCTATTAAGGTCACTCATTACGATTACAATTATTCGTCACTTTTTTCAACATTTTGCGAAAAAGTAATTGAATGAATGATCGTTCATTCAATATAATCCCTATCGCCCTATAAATCAATGCACTGATGACAGAAAAAAAACCCGAGAGCATCACGAGAGACAAATCGGCGAAGCGTCGTCGAGAACTCATCGTACATACCGCTATTGAATGTTTCGCACACAGAGGTTTTCATCAAACCAGCATCCGGGACATCGCAACCAAGGCAGAGATCAGCCTCGGCAGCCTATACAACCACTTTAAAAGCAAGGAAGCCTTAATCGAAGAGATTGCCCACATCGAATCTCACGAATTGGCGGTTCTTGAAACTCTCTTAACTGCCACGACGGAGCCAGAGAAAGGCATTTATCGTTTTGTTGATGCTTATCTCAAAGAAGTTTCTGACCCTCTTTATGCGGTGTTGTCCATTGAGATTGCGGCAGAAGCAATGCGCAATCCCAAAGTCGCGAAAGCCTTTGACGCGAACCGTTTGAAAATCGGCAAAGCGCTTGAAAACACGCTCAAAGATGGCTTAAACCAGAAGGTGTTCGACGCTCAAATGGATATCAAAGAGGTGGCTAATCTCATCATCGAAGCCATAGAAGGAACAGGCTCCAGAGCCGCATTAAGCAGCAGAAAGGTTAGCAGTAAGGAAAAAAAGGCATTGAAATGGAATATACGAAAAGTCATCAATATATAATCGCTAAAAATTCCTTATTCCAAGTTCTGAAGCATCTCTGGGAAGCTAGCTACTCACGACACCAATCCCAGACTCAGGTTGAGACTTCCATGATACACGTAACCACGGCAGGTCCTGAGCACGAATAAATACGCACTGCTGAGACAGATCCCATAACTCGTATTCCAAACAAATGCCCTTAAAACTGATACACCCTTTCCTCCGACACTGGTGAACTTATAATGAAAAAATATTGTTTTCTTGACGATTATAGCGAAGGCTGTCACCCCCGCATCCTCAGCACATTGACGGCTACGAACATGGTCCAACAAACAGCGTACGGCAATGATGAACACTGTGAACAGGCTAGAGAGCAGATCAGAAAACACCTTGGGAGCGAAAGCCCAAAGATATTCTTTGTGGCGGGTGGTACGTTGGGAAACATCATTATCATGTCCAGCGCATTACGGTCCCACGAGGCTGTTATTTCAGCTCACAGTGGACATATTGCTGTCAGAGAAACCGGCGCCATAGAGGCTACTGGACACAAAATTATCACAATTCCATCGTCTGATGGTAAGTTAACTCCGTCGGATATTACCTCAGCTTTGGCCAATAATGCCCATGCCCCACACATGGCTAAGCCCCGCTTGGTGTATATTTCCAATGCGATTGTGCAACCCTACGTCTGTAACTTTGATTTAGGTTGAGTCATTATCGTCGTTCCACACGATATATCGCTTGTCGGCATTGCTCCATTCATCGTCAATCTCGACGAGGATGGCACTGACAAGCCTGAGTAAAGATGCCTCATTCGGGAAGACCCGGACAATCCGGGTTCGCCGTTTAATCTCCTGCTGGATCGGACGCTCAATTCCATTCGTCGTTCTCATCTTTCGATGATGCGACTCCGGTAAATTGAACACCGTCAGTCCTTCAGGAACGTTATCGAGCAGCCATTGCGATAGCTTCGAGCAGTCTGACTCGTAACGGGCCGCCAGTTGCTCCAACTGAGCGCGGGCAGATGCCTCGTCCGTCGCATTCCACACCGAACGCAGTTCACCACCAATCCGACTACGAACCTTTGCTGTCGGCGCATGATTGACCGCATTTTGTGCCAAGTGGAACTGACAACGCTGCCACGGTACCCCCGGAAACACAGCACGTCTCGCTGCTTTGAGGCCCGCGTGGTCATCACTGGCAATGTAGATGATGCCGTGCATCCCCCGTTTTACCAGAGACTGTAAAAACTCCCGCCAGTTGATCTCGGCTTCACTGGTCGCGATCTGCACGCCCAGTACACTGCGTCTGCCATCCGGCAATATACCCACCGCACTGAGCACCGCCGCATCCACCACCTCATGATCCATCCTGACCCGTTCGTAACGCGCATCCAGTACGAGATACCGAATCTCTCCAAGGGCCCGGTCACGCCAAACCGATAGAGCATCGTCCAGCAGGGCCGTCGCACGAGACACCTGAGTGGAGGAGATCTTCTCAATACCAAACAGATCCAGCACCTTCTCCACACGACGAGTACTGGCCCCGCTGATGTACATCTTTGCCACACACAGCATCAAAGCACGTTCACTACGCCGTCCCTGTTCCAGACACTGTGGATAAAACCCGGACTCACCGTGGTTACGGGTCTTGGGTATCGACAAATTCAGTGTCCCAAGAGTCGTGTCCACCAGTTTGGGTTTGAATCCATTGGCATGGCCCTGACGGTCGTTGCTGCGTTCGTGAGGGGCGGCACCCAGAAACTGAGACCGCTCAATCTGCATGGCCTGATTCATCATCGCGGTAATGACATCACGAAAAGCCTGGGGGCCATGTTGAATCAATTGTTCCATCACTACTTCATATAGGTTACTGTAATCCGGTTGGGTCATTGGGTTGCCTCCACATTTGCTTAAGTCACAAACATGGAACGACTTGATGGCTCAACATTCAACACCTAATCCAGAAAAACCGGCTTTGGCTTCGCTCTCTACGTTCACTCCGCCAAAGCCAAACGAACATCGCTAAAGAAATAAATTACAGACCTCAGGGTACACTACCATGCCTGCGGGCCATGTTGAATCAATTGTTCCATCACTACTTCATATAGGTTAGGGTAATCAGGTTGGGTCATTGGGTTGTCTCCACATTTGCGTAAGTAACAAACATGGAACGACTTGATGGCTCAACATTCAATACTAAAGCCAGAAAAACCGGCTTTGGCTTCGTTCGCTACGCTCACTTCGCCTAAGCCAAACGAACATCGCTAAAGAAATAAATTACAGACCTCAGGGTACACTACCGCCCTCGTTTGATATTGTTTCTGAAGTTAATTGGCAAGAAGTTAAAAATGCCGTTAATCAGGCTAATAAAGAAATCACCACTCGTTATGACTTTAAAGGCAGTGATGCCAAGGTGGAAGAAAATGATCCAGATTTGACTTTACTGGCGGACGATAGTTTTAAAGTCGGGCAGGTACTTGAAGTTTTACAATTAAAGTTGGCTAAAAGGGAAGTGGATATCAGTGCTCTCGAAAAAGGGGGCATTAAGGTCAGCCGGTAGTGTAATCTGAGGTCTGTAATTTAGCTTTCTATTGCAGCTTCGCTATTGGCTTTGGCGGAGTGAACGTAGAGAGCGAAGCCAAAGCCGGTTTTTCAGGCTTTAGTATTGAATGTTGAGCCATCAAGTCGTTCCATGTTTGTGATTTACGCAAATGTGGAGACAACCCAATGACCCAACCTGATTACCCTAACCTATATGAAGTAGTGATGGAACAATTGATTCAACATGGCCCGCAGGCATTTCGTGATGTCATTACCGCGATGATGAATCAGGCCATGCAGATCGAACGATCCCAGTTTCTGGGTGCGGTGCCCCATGAACGCAGTGATAATCGCCGTGGCCATGCCAATGGATTCAAACCCAAACAGGTGGACACGACCCTTGGGACGCTAAATCTGTCGATACCCAAGACGCGTAATCACGGTGAGTCCGGGTTTTACCCGCACAGTCTGGAACAGGGACGACGCAGTGAGCGCGCGTTGATGCTGTGTGTGGCTCAGATGTACGTTAGTGGTGTCAGTACGCGCCGTGTGGAGAAGGTACTGGATCTGTTCGGTATTGAGAAAATATCTTCGACTCAGGTGTCCCGTGCAACGGCTTTGCTGGACGATGCCTTGTCAGTATGGCGGGATCGTGGTCTTGGCGAGATACGTTATCTGGTACTGGATGCGCGTTACGAACGGGTCAGGATGGATCATGAGGTGGTGGATGCCGCGGTGCTCAGTGCGGTGGGAATACTACCGGATGGTCGACGAAGCGTACTGGGTGTGCAGATCGCGACCAGTGAAGCGGAGATCAACTGGCGGGAGTTTTTACAGTCTCTGGTAAAACGGGGGATGCATGGCATCATCTACATTGCCAGTGATGACCACGCGGGCCTCAAAGCAGCGAGACGTGCTGTGTTTCCGGGGGTACCGTGGCAGCGTTGTCAGTTCCACCTGGCACAAAATGCGGTCAATCATGCGCCGACAGCAAAGGTTCGTAGCCGGATTGGTGGTGAATTGCGTTCGGTCTGGAATGCGACGGACGAGGCATCTGCCCGCGCTCAGTTGGAGCAACTGGCGGCCCGTTACGAGTCAGACTGCTCGAAGCTATCGCAATGGCTGCTCGATAACGTTCCTGAAGGATTGACCGTGTTCAATTTACCGGAATCGCATCATCGAAAGATGAGAACGACGAATGGAATTGAGCGTCCGATCCAGCAGGAAATTAAACGGCGAACCCGGATTGTCCGGGTCTTCCCGAATGAGGCATCTTTACTCAGGCTTGTCAGTGCCATTCTCGTTGAGATTGACGATGAATGGAGCAATGCCGACAAGCGATATATCGTGTGGAACGACAATAATGACTCAAACTAAACCGAAGTTACAGACGTAGGGTTGCACAATCGGTCAGCCCAACAGGTAAGGCAGTTCAATCGATCAAGGTTCGACAAGGGGTGGATATTGATCTCGCCAGAAAAATCGTAAAACTGGTCAAAAGTCAAAAAATGAAAGTGCAGGTAGCGATTCAAGGAGAACAAGTTAGGATTACAGGGAAAAAGCGTGATGATCTACAACAAGTGATGACTTTTATTAAGTGTAGAAGTTTAGACCAAATCTGACACCGTATTAAATCAATCCGAGCGAAGCGAGGGTTGATTTAATGAGAGTTACCCGTTTTGATGTAGTTACCAAACAATATCAAAACACAACGAGGTAACTCTCAATGATCCATACTAACGAAAAAGTCATCAAGCATAAAGTCGGTTTACTGAATCTGGCTGAAGAGCTCGGAAACGTTTCTAAAGCCTGCAAGGTGATGGGATTGTCGCGCGATACATTCTACCGATACAAAGCGGCGGCGGATGAAGGAGGAGTCGAAGCGCTTCTTGATCGCAACCGTCGCAGCCCGAACATCAAGAACCGAGTCGATCCTGCTGTCGAGTCCATCGTGCTTGATTACGCACTGGAAGAACCTGCCCATGGCCAAAGCCGAACCAGTAATGAACTGCGTAAACGAGGTACCTTCGTTTCACCCAGCGGAGTTCGCAGTATCTGGCTGCGACATGGTTTAGCGTGCTTTAAAGACCGGTTAAAAGCGTTGTCTAATAAAGTGGCTGAGCAGGGATTGATTTTGACTGAATCCTAGGTCGCGGCCATGGAACGTAAGAAAGAGGACGATGTGGCCTGTGGTGAGATAGATACCGCCCATCCCGGCTATCTGGGGTCACAGGACACCTATTACGTCGGTACCTTCAAGGGGATCGGCAGAGTGTATCAACAGACCTTCGTGGACACGTATTCCAAAGTGGCTCATGCGAAGCTCTACACGACCAAAACACCGATCACCGCAGCGGATATGCTCAATGATCAGGTGCTCCCGTTCTACGAAGAGCACAGCCTTCCCATGCTGCGCATTCTTACTGACAGGGGAACCGAGTATTGTGGTCGAGCCGATCAGCATGATTATCAGCTTTACATGGCACTGAATAACATTGAGCACACGAAAACCAAGGTGAAATCACCGCAGACAAATGGGATATGTGAACGATTCCACAAGACCATTCTTAACGAGTTTTATCAGATAACCCTACGCAAGAAAATCTATGATTCAGTTGACGAATTACAGATTGAGGTAGTGTAATCTGAGGTCTGTAATTTAGCTTTCTATTGCAGCTTCGCTATTGGCTTTGGCGGAGTGAGCGTAGCGAACGAAGCCAAAGCCGGTTTTTCAGGCTTTAGTATTGAATGTTGAGCCATCAAGTCGTTCCATGTTTGTGACTTACGCAAATGTGGAGACAACCCAATGACCCAACCTGATTACCCTAACCTATATGAAGTAGTGATGGAACAATTGATTCAACATGGCCCGCAGGCATTTCGTGATGTCATTACCGCGATGATGAATCAGGCCATGCAGATCGAACGATCCCAGTTTCTGGGTGCGGTGCCCCATGAACGCAGTGATAATCGCCGTGGCCATGCCAATGGATTCAAACCCAAACTGGTGGACACGACCCTTGGGACGCTAAATCTGTCGATACCCAAGACGCGTAATCACGGTGAGTCCGGGTTTTACCCGCACAGTCTGGAACAGGGACGACGCAGTGAGCGCGCGTTGATGCTGTGTGTGGCTCAGATGTACGTTAGTGGTGTCAGTACGCGCCGTGTGGAGAAGGTACTGGATCTGTTCGGTATTGAGAAAATATCTTCGACTCAGGTGTCCCGTGCAACGGCTTTGCTGGACGATGCCTTGTCAGTATGGCGGGATCGTGGTCTTGGCGAGATACGTTATCTGGTACTGGATGCGCGTTACGAACGGGTCAGGATGGATCATGAGGGGGTGGATGCCGCGGTGCTCAGTGCGGTGGGAATACTACCGGATGGTCGACGAAGCGTACTGGGTGTGCAGATTGCCACCAGTGAAGCCGAGATCAACTGGCGGGAGTTTTTACAGTCGTTGGTGAAACGAGGCATGCATGGCATCACTTACATTGCCAGAGATGATCACGCGGGTTTGAAGGCGGCAAGGCGTGCCGTGTTTCCGGGGGTACCGTGGCAACGCTGTCAGTTTCATCTGGCACAGAACGCGATTAATCATGCCCCAACGGCAAAGGTTCGTAGCCGGATTGGTGGCGAATTGCGTTCGGTCTGGAATGCGACGGACGAGGCATCGGCCCGCGCTCAGTTGGAGCAACTGGCGGCCCGTTACGAGTCAGACTGCTCGAAGCTATCGCAATGGCTGCTCGATAACGTTCCTGAAGGATTGACCGTGTTCAATTTACCGGAATCGCATCATCGAAAGATGAGAACGACGAATGGAATTGAGCGTCCGATCCAGCAGGAGATTAAACGGCGAACCCGGATTGTACGGGTCTTCCCGAATGAGGCATCTTTACTCAGGCTTGTCAGTGCCATTCTCGTTGAGATTGACGATGAATGGAGCAATGCCGACAAGCGATATATCGTGTGGAACGACAATAATGACTCAAACTAAACCGAAGTTACAGACGTAGGGTTGCACAATCCAGATTGATCTTGACGAGTGGCTTATCAAGTACAATACTCAACGAACTCATCAGGGTAAAATGTGCCTTGGGAGAACGCCGATGGAAACACTCATCGACGGTAAAGCGATCTGGAAAGAAAAGTTTGTAAACTAAACTCTATCTGACAGACAGCTACTGATAAACGGGTAACTGTCAGCTCAAGTCTGAACTTCTACATGTTATGGAAGAAGCTTGATTCACGATACCTGATTATTGATAGCTAAAATTGACAACTAGGAAGATCAATTCCCTGTTTGCATGGGTTCATAAAGTGGTCTTATTAGCAAAATGGCCCCAATAATAATTTATCGCTGTCTACTGTTTTTCTTTTCGTCAACACCGGATTCAAACCGGCTGGCCATATTGGTTTTCAGCTGTTTGCTCAAGATTTGAATCTGATTGACATGGACATCGTGTTCACTTGCCAACTGGGCCAGCGTCCTGCTGCCTTTGAGGGTGGCCAGTGCGACTTTGGCTGAAGGCCGGGGAATGGTTTCGTCATTTCCTTCGCATCTTCTGCTCTCTCTTTGTAAAGGAAAATTTGGCAGAAAGTACACTTATTACACTGTCCTAACTTCGGGGACCACCTCTGTACTTTTTTTCCGAATACCTACTCTAGTTGTTACCGTTGCATCGTTTCCCAGTTAGTCGCCAATGTTGCCCCACTGTTTGATGGTGACAGTACGCCCTTACCCTTGATCAAGTCTGCTGCCCGTTCTGCCGTCATGATCGTTGGTGAATTCAAGTTACCATTTGGAATAGTAGGGAAGATGGATGAATCCACTACCCGCAAGCATTCGATGCCAATAACTCGGGTTTGTGGATCCACTACCGCCATTTCGTCTGTTCCCATTTTACAGCTGCAGGATGGATGATACGCACTTTCAACACCCTGTCGAATATAAGCATCGATTTCTTCGTCGCTTTGAACAGATTCACCCGGCTGAATCTCAGATCCTCGGTAGGAATCCATCGCTTTTTGGCCCATTATTTCTCGGGTCAATCGCACGCATTGCCGAAACCCTTCTCGATCTGATTCTTCTTGAAGGTAGTTGAATAGAATGGATGGTTTATCAATAGCGTTAGACGATCGAGCTCGAATGTGTCCTCTACTCTTCGGTTTGTTATGGCCGACATGTACTTGAAAACCATGGCCCGAAAACGCAGCTTGCCCATCGTACCTCATCGCTGCTGGAAGAAAGTGATATTGGATATCTGGTGCTTTGATGCCAGGTTTCGAACGGATAAATGCGCAAGATTCAAAGTGATTGGTTGCTCCGAGGCCACTTTTGAAAAGCGTCCATTGAGCGCCAATCAGAAATTTGCTCCATAGATTTAGCTTTCCATTAAGGGTAATTGGCTGCTTACACTTAAATTGGAAGTAGAACTCAAGGTGATCCTGCAGGTTTTCTCCAACGCCAGGCAAATCGTGAACAACGTCGATGCCCGCGTCTTTTAATACGCTGGCAGGTCCGATTCCCGACACTTGCAATAACTGTGGCGATCCAACCGAGCCAGCGCTTAAGATAACTTCCCGATCCGCATTCACAGTAGTGGTTTCACCCTGAATTTGGTATTCAATACCTGTTGCTTTTTTCCCATCGAGTAGAATTCGTTGGGTTAATGCCTTGGTGACCACTTTCAAGTTAGGTCGGCGCATTGCCGGTTTCAGATAAGCGTTTGCAGCAGACCATCGAACACCGTTCTTTACCGTCATGTGCATGGGACCAAAGCCTTCCTGTTGGGCTCCATTGTAATCGTCAGTACCCATGTATCCAGCTTGCTTTCCGGCATCAATAAATGCTCTATACAGTGGGTTTACCATTTCATTGCCGTTGTTGACACTCAATGGCCCACCCCTTTGTCGATATTCATCACTTCCAAACTTCCAGTCATCTGCCCTAATGAAATAAGGCAGGCAATGCTTATATCCCCAATCCGTCGCTCCACTTTCCTCCCATTCATCGTAGTCCACTCCATGGCCTCGAACATAAACCATGCCGTTGATAGAACTGGAGCCACCAAGCACCTTGCCTCTCGGGCAATGCATTATGCGGTCATCTAGAAAGGGCTCTGGGTTAGTGTGGAATTGCCAGGCGTATTTTTCCGTGTTCATGGGAATAGAAAGCGCGGTTGGCATTTGGATAAACATACTCTTATCGCTGCCACCGTACTCCAATAGTAAAACACGTACAGAGGGATCTTCAGTCAAACGATTCGCCAGTACGCAGCCGGCAGAGCCTGCTCCGACAATGATGTAATCAAAACTCTCTGGCATGTGCTAAGTTAAATAGAATAATGGGAATGGGGTTTAGCTAGACGACAACATCGCAAATACAGCGATTTTCCGCCGTCAGTAATACTTTTTTGGAAGAGCTAGATTTGCTCTAAAACATATGCCAGTTCTTCAACCAAATCATCAATCTCTTCAATGCCCACCGAAAGTCGGATTAAAGAATCGCCTATGCCAAGTTTTTCTCTGTCTTCTGGAGATAGAGAAGCGTGAGTCATAATCGCTGGATGTTCGATCAGGCTTTCCACCCCCCCAAGGCTTTCTGCTAAGGCAAACAACGTACAGTGTTCCAGCATCTTCGTGGCTTCGGCGAGCCCACCTTTTAAAGTCATTGTTACCATACCCCCCCCTGCCTTCATCTGACGCATCGCCAAATCATGTTGTGGATGGGATTCGAGACCAGGGTAAATAACACGTTCGACCTTCGGGTGATTCTCAAGAAATTGCGCAATGGTCAAAGCATTTTCACAATGCTGTTTCATGCGAAGTGGGAGTGTCTTTAATCCCCGAAGTGCTAAAAATGCATCGAACGGCCCGGAAACTCCTCCGATAGACATCTGTAACAATTTCATCTGAGCAATCATTTCTGGATTATCTCTAAGCACCGCAACACCACCAATCATGTCTGAGTGTCCATTCAGGTACTTGGTCACAGAGTGCATAACGATATCGAAGCCATGATCTAATGGATTTAACAAATAGGGCGAAGTAAATGTATTGTCACACACCGTAATAATGTTGTGCCTTTTCGCGATCTCCGCAATCGCAGTGAGGTCCACCAACCGCAAGAGTGGGTTAGTGCAGGATTCGACCCACACCATTTTTGTATCTGGTCGAATAGCGGCTTCAAAAGCGGACGGATCAGACAGATCGGTAAAACTGAAGTCTAAACCAGCGCTGCGTTTACGAATACGATTAAATAGTCGGTTACTACCACCATATAAGTCGTCCATCGCGACAACATGGTCACCACTATCCAGCAGCTCCAAAATGGTACTAGTTGCTGCCATTCCCGAGGCGAAAGCAAATCCAGCGGCACCATTTTCAAGATCAGCACAACACGCCTCTAACGCTTCGCGGGTCGGGTTGTCAGCTCGACTATAGTCATATCCCAAATGTTCTCCTGGGCTCTTTTGGACATAAGTAGAGGTTGCATAGATAGGGGTCATAATTGCCCCGGTACTAGGATCGGGCTGTTGCCCTGCATGGATTACTCGAGTAGAAAAGCCGTGGCGTTTTTCGTGATTCATGTTCGATTTACTTCACTTGATATTGGAAAATATGACTTGCACCCATCAGGCACTTCGCGAGAGAAACTCACGAATTATTACATCGAAATAGAGAAGCTTACTCCTGGCCGCTGTCATCTGACGGAATGTACTTTTTTATCAGGTTAAACGCAATGACAAACACGTTAGGCCACCATCCATTTTTGCGATCTCAGAGACTGGCATCGTAATCACATTGCTGCCGTGATCCAGCAACATTTCCTCGACCTCAAGATAACCCTCAGGAATAAGCAACGAATCATTAAACCAGACCACGTTGGCGGCGTAACTATCCGCGGGAGAAACCACCAGTTTTTTGTAAGCGGATAGACAAGCCAAATTGGCACATGTCTCAGTGACCAACAACGTCTCCTGATCAATGAAATTCACACTGGATTTAAAATGTAACGCTTCGGGAACGTTAACAATGTCTCCTCGATAACCATGACTTCTCAGAGCATCACAAAGCTGTTTTGCACCCGCAAGATTGGTTCTTTCAGACAAACCAATGATGCAATGATTGCCCACTACAAGCACATCACCGCCATCCAGTGTTCCCGGTGCACGGATGTGGACGCAATCTCGATAGTCGCTTAGAACGGATTCCATGTGAACTGTTTCTCCTGTTCTAGCCGATGCACCCGGTCGCGTCAGCACGGCAATTTCCGGCGTCACCACCGCGACATCTTCGACGAAGTAGGCATCTGGAAAATCGAACAGAGCTTCAAGAACAATCACATCTCGAGAAAGCGTTTTCAGTACCTCGTAATAGCTATCCCATTGGCTTTTCAGCAATGAGACATCCGGCATACGGTAGTGTACCCTGAGGTCTGTAATTTATTTCTTTAGCGATGTTCGTTTGGCTTAGGCGAAGTGAGCGTAGCGAACGAAGCCAAAGCCGGTTTTTCTGGATTAGGTGTTGAATGTTGAGCCATCAAGTCGTTCCATGTTTGTGACTTACGCAAATGTGGAGACAACCCAATGACCCAACCTGATTACCCTAACCTATATGAAGTAGTGATGGAACAATTGATTCAACATGGCCCGCAGGCATTTCGTGATGTCATTACCGCGATGATGAATCAGGCCATGCAGATCGAACGATCCCAGTTTCTGGGTGCGGTGCCCCATGAACGCAGTGATAATCGCCGTGGCCATGCCAATGGATTCAAACCCAAACAGGTGGACACGACCCTTGGGACGCTAAATCTGTCGATACCCAAGACGCGTAATCACGGTGAGTCCGGGTTTTACCCGCACAGTCTGGAACAGGGACGACGCAGTGAGCGCGCGTTGATGCTGTGTGTGGCTCAGATGTACGTTAGTGGTGTCAGTACGCGCCGTGTGGAGAAGGTACTGGATCTGTTCGGTATTGAGAAAATATCTTCGACTCAGGTGTCCCGTGCAACGGCTTTGCTGGACGATGCCTTGTCAGTATGGCGGGATCGTGGTCTTGGCGAGATACGTTATCTGGTACTGGATGCGCGTTACGAACGGGTCAGGATGGATCATGAGGTGGTGGATGCGGCGGTGCTCAGTGCGGTGGGTATATTGCCGGATGGCAGACGCAGTGTACTGGGCGTGCAGATCGCGACCAGTGAAGCGGAGATCAACTGGCGGGAGGTTTTACAGTCTCTGGTAAAACGGGGGATGCACGGCATCATCTACATTGCCAGTGATGACCACGCGGGCCTCAAAGCAGCGAGACGTGCTGTGTTTCCGGGGGTACCGTGGCAGCGTTGTCAGTTCCACCTAGCACAAAATGCGGTCAATCATGCGCCGACAGCAAAGGTTCGTAGTCGGATTGGTGGTGAACTGCGTTCGGTGTGGAATGCGACGGACGAGGCATCTGCCCGCGCTCAGTTGGAGCAACTGGCGGCCCGTTACGAGTCAGATTACTCAAAGCTGTCGCAATGGCTGCTCGATAACGTTCCTGAAGGACTGACGGTGTTCAATTTACCGGAGTCGCATCATCGAAAGATGAGAACGACGAATGGAATTGAGCGTCCGATCCAGCAGGAGATTAAACGGCGAACCCGGATTGTCCGGGTCTTCCCGAATGAGGCATCTTTACTCAGGCTTGTCAGTGCCATCCTCGTCGAGATTGACGATGAATGGAGCAATGCCGACAAGCGATATATCGTGTGGAACGACGATAATGACTCAACCTAAATCAAAGTTACAGACGTAGGGTTGCACAATCATTTGCTGTAGAGGTTCATCGACGATAGTCTGAGTATTGGCTGACAAAATGACGATCATGAATCAGGTTTTATACGCGTTAGATAGGCCGGTAGACAACTCTATTCTATAGGTATGTCCACTTTAGATAAGTGTGAAACTTTTATGGTCCTTTTTTCAAGAAACGAATTTACTGCTACTTGAGAAGAACAGGAAGCCTAGCGCTAATCAACCAAAATATCACCACTATCTATATTGGATAAGCTGATCCGATCATAGTGTCCAAGCGGCTCTCTGTCTTGGGAGGTTATCCATATTAGACCAATGCATAACCATAGGCTTCAAACCCATCGAAAAACCCCCGTTGTTTTGTATTGAGATAACAGCGTCGCTAGCAGTATGCAGAGCCGTGGGGTCAGTTGGGTGATGTGAACTGAGGATAGTCCGATGGTGAACAAACATTGGTCATGGTCAGTTTGATCAGTCATACCTTTAAAGGGGGCTTCAGGTGTAGAAGTTCAGGCCTTTGGAGACCGGGATTCAACGTATTCAACATTGCCTGAATTGTAGAAGTTCAGACTTGAGCTGACAGTTACCCGTTTATCAGTAGCTGTCTGTCAGATAGAGTTTAGTTTACAAACTTTTCTTTCCAGATCGCTTTACCGTCGATGAGTGTTTCCATCGGCGTTCTCCCAAGGCACATTTTACCCTGATGAGTTCGTTGAGTATTGTACTTGCTAAGCCACTCGTCAAGATCAATCTGTAATTCGTCAACTGAATCATAGATTTTCTTGCGTAGGGTTATCTGATAAAACTCGTTAAGAATGGTCTTGTGGAATCGTTCACATATCCCATTTGTCTGCGGTGATTTCACCTTGGTTTTCGTGTGCTCAATCTTATTCAGTGCCATGTAAAGCTGATAATCATGCTGATCGGCTCGACCACAATACTCGGTTCCCCTGTCAGTAAGAATGCGCAGCATGGGAAGGCTGTGCTCTTCGTAGAACGGGAGCACCTGATCATTGAGCATATCCGCTGCGGTGATCGGTGTTTTGGTCGTGTAGAGCTTCGCATGAGCCACTTTGGAATACGTGTCCACGAAGGTCTGTTGATACACTCTGCCGATCCCCTTGAAGGTACCGACGTAATAGGTGTCCTGTGACCCCAGATAGCCGGGATGGGCGGTATCTATCTCACCACAGGCCACATCGTCCTCTTTCTTACGTTCCATGGCCGCGACCTAGGATTCAGTCAAAATCAATCCCTGCTCAGCCACTTTATTAGACAACGCTTTTAACCGGTCTTTAAAGCACGCTAAACCATGTCGCAGCCAGATACTGCGAACTCCGCTGGGTGAAACGAAGGTACCTCGTTTACGCAGTTCATTACTGGTTCGGCTTTGGCCATGGGCAGGTTCTTCCAGTGCGTAATCAAGCACGATGGACTCGACAGCAGGATCGACTCGGTTCTTGATGTTCGGGCTGCGACGGTTGCGATCAAGAAGCGCTTCGACTCCTCCTTCATCCGCCGCCGCTTTGTATCGGTAGAATGTATCGCGCGACAATCCCATCACCTTGCAGGCTTTAGAAACGTTTCCGAGCTCTTCAGCCAGATTCAGTAAACCGACTTTATGCTTGATGACTTTTTCGTTAGTATGGATCATTGAGAGTTACCTCGTTGTGTTTTGATATTGTTTGGTAACTACATCAAAACGGGTAACTCTCATTAAATCAACCCTCGCTTCGCTCGGATTGATTTAATACGGTGTCAGATTTGGTCTAAACTTCTACATGTTATGGCAAGATCGATCAGATTTTTACCGCTAACCACCAATATAAGACATTTCAACCTTTTGGCTATTCCGGTGCGATCCGACCCCTCCTGGATTCTTGAATCGCTCAACGGAATATTGGTCCGTTCGATTCGTCCATATTTTCGCGAGCGCTTCGACTATTTGCTCTTGATTAAACTGTTTTCTCAACATCCCTCTCAGGTCAAAGCCAGAACGGGAGAAAAGACAAGTATATAACTCTCCAATAGCTGACAATCTCGCCCTTGAGCAGTCTCCACAAAATGGTTGGGTGATCGACGATATAACACCTATTTCTCCCTCGCCATCTAAATACTCCCATCGTTTCGCTACTTCCCCAGGATAGTTCTCTCCAACCACTCTAAGAGGGTATTGTTCATTAATAGTATTGATGATTTCCTGTGACGTAAACACCCTCGCAAGGTTCCATTTATTATGGTTGCCGACATCCATAAATTCAATAAACCGTAATATCACTCCAGATCCACGAAAGTGCTTAACCATGGGAATAATGTCGGTTTCGTTAATACCCTTTTGAACCACCATATTAACCTTAACTGTCTCAAGACCTACATCGATGGCATTTCTTATGCCGTTGAGAATGTCCTGCATTGGATAATTGATCTCGTTAATCTTACGATATATCTCTGGAGTGATTGCATCAAAGCTGATATTTATTCGTCTAACCCCAGCGGCTTTCAGCGACAATGCTCTCTGTTTAGTAAGCAAGGAGGCATTTGTGGTCATGGCCACATCATTGATCCCCTCGATATTCGATAATCGACTAATTAGTCGCTCCAGGTCTTTTCTTAGCAGCGGTTCTCCCCCTGTTAATCGAACCTTACTGACCCCTAACACCGTAAACGCTTTAACCAGCTTTTCAATATCATCATAGCTAAGCAGTTCGCTTGGTGGTAAAAATTGATGGTTTTTACCGAAAATATCTTTAGGCATACAGTACCCACATCGAAAATTGCATCGATCTGTGACCGAAATTCTAATGTCATGAAGATGTCTTTGGCGTTTATCTTGTATCAAGAAATTGTACCTAGTTAAGAAACTGTCAATAATGCGTAAACCATTCGTTTCGACTTATCGATGAAAGAAAGCACATTTAAGAAATAGCATACCCCTCAATTGAATCGGGTAGTACCAAAACAAATCAGCGCTTTCATGCTCATCTCCTACTTGAACATCTGGCCATTGATCCCGGCCTCAGCAAATGCACCACACCATCAAAAGCTGAGGCAATAATCACCCAAGCTATAAAACCTACTGCTTGTAAGCTACCCGCCTTGAATAGACGGCCAAACAGACACAGTATCACCATCATTCAGCGGGTAGCTTCGCTGTTCAATTGGACAGAATTCCCCGTTTTTCATCATAACCTGAGCTTCGCCTCTGGGAATCCCTAAACGATCAATTAGATCATAAGGGCTAGTGGAAACCGAAACCACCATATTCACAGTATTCGAGTCAGCCTCTTTTGGCAGGTACTCCATCAGATTAGAGAATAATTTTAGGGTAATGTTCACTCATCCGCCTCCACGATGCAGATAGCGTTTAAATCTATCCATAAATGTATCGTATTGAGCCGCTTCAAATTCAAAAAAATCCAAGGAAATGCTTGTCACTGGCAGCTCAATAGATGCAATTTTTCGAATCGTCTCGGGTAAAATCACTAGGTTAACCAAACGGTCTTCGAATCTCATCTCATACACTAACGGTGAAACTCGCTTTATCTCATAAGGCTTTACAGCAGAAGGCAAACCTTTGAGTAACTCATAATGTGTAAACCCCATCTCCGCTTTGTAGTTGAAATCAGGGAGCTTGTGGTCACTCATCCACCAGCTACCGGAGGCCAAATCGCCAATGCATCATTATTTTTCAGTGGTTTATTCCTATCAGATTCATACAAATAGACACCATTAACCAAGACCAAATGTACTTCTTTTGGTGGCAAATTGTATTGGCTAATGAGATCATTAGGTGTTGTCATATCAGCAACATCGAGATTGACAACATTTCTCTTAGCCTCTTTAGGTAAGAATCGCATCAATGTAGCGAATAGTTTAAAGGTAATTTGCATATAACAGGCAGATCAAAATGTCACTGAAGTCAAAACTTAAGGGATGATTAACCTTGCGTTACCGCAAGATAAGCGTCCATCACCCTCAAAGGATTATCCATTAGTCGCTGTTTCCAGAGACCGAGATCAAACCGCCCCTGAATTAACCCTCTTAGGACACCAATGTGCTGGGTCATACCGAGCGTATTTGCACCAACCAGCCGATTCCCCTCGAATTGAAGTTGCACATACCTGAAGTTCTCTTCATCAAGCAATTGAGCAGTATCTCCACCCTCCACACCTTCCCACTGGCCATAGGAAGCGGAGATCAGACCCATTGTATCTAATACATTCATCAACACACTGCCTTGGTGTCTGACACTCCCATGATTAACCATATTGCTCGCAGCGATACGTGCATGATCAACGGCGGTAGGTTGAATCGCCTGCACACTGAACGCCCCGGTAGAAAAATCTTTACCATGGGCAACATCTCCAGCAGCATACACATTCGGCACTGAAGATTGCATATACTCATCAATTAACACTGCACCATTAACCAGCTCGACACCTGAGTCCAATAAAAAATCGGCATTAGGTCGAACACCCGCGGCAGAAATAACCAATTCCGCTTCTACCTGACGACCACCACTGACCATAACATTGACATTGGATCCAACAGATTCAATGGCCTCGACTTGGGAACTAGTCATGACATTGACACCTTTTTCCCGACACCATCGTTCAAGCATAGTGCCACATCTTTCGTCAAGCATTCTGGGGACCATCCGGTTCCCCATCTCGATAACGGTCAATTCAGCACCAGAGGCCACTAGCGATTCGAGGATAATGCAGCCTATAAATCCAGCTCCAATCAACACTACCGAAGCGCCAGGTTTGACGCCGTTGGTGATTTTCCTCGCGTCCGCTAACGTCCAACAGGATGTGACTTTCTCATGATCAATACCCGGTACCGGTGGTGAGATGGGCCTGGAGCCCGTTGCCACCAACAACTTGTCATACCCAATCTCTGAGCCATTTGACAATTTCAGGGCACCATTTTGAACATCAACTGAAGAGACAGAACCAATGACAACATCAATACGATGTTCCTGAAAATGGCCGTTCTGTTTTCTCAGATAAGTCCCCTGCTCCTCGATATTATCAATGAGAAGATAAGGAATTGCCATTCTTGAATAGGGCGGCTCCGGCTCATTCCCAACCAGCGTGATAGTTGCTGTTTGATCAAGTTTTCTGAGCGTTTCAGCAGCAACTACCCCCGCCGGGCCAGCACCGATAATTACGTAGTTCATGCTGGTAATGAGAGTTTTTGTCTAATATCGTCAGTGACTTCACCACCGGAAGTCCATCCACGCAGCTCATAGTATTCCGGCAGCATCTTATCTAGGTCACAAACCCGACCTTCAGCTGGCCCTGTCTTGGCGGCGTCTTTAAGAAGACGCTTCGGCAAAGTGTCATCAGCGCCAGTCATTCCAGCCTTATTATTATAGTCTCGCTCAAGATTCCAGATTCGCTCTCCAGCCTCACCTAAACGCTCCACTGTCCAGTCGCCTTCACATGCTGCATCAATTTGAGGAGCCATGTTATCCAATGTCCAAGCGAAAGTCGTGAAAACACATATGCCCATTGAGTCAACCGCTGCAGTCGCATCCTGAAATGCTTTAACTAAACCAGCTTTACCTTCAGACACCAATGGATCTGTTTTTTCTGGAATTCCTAAAATTTCAGAGGCCACCGTATAACTGCGAAGATGACACGCCCCACGATTGGAAGTGGCGTAAGTTAAACCCATGCCCTGAATTCCCCGTGGATCGTAGGCAGGAAACTCTTGACCTTTAACGGTCATGGACAGGTCTGGATGCCCGTATTTCTCACACAGCCGTTTAGAACCAAGACCGAGGTCCCGACCAAATCCAGCTCCCGTTGCAACCTGATCCGCACACCATGTTAGCGCTTTCGCAGACCCAAATTTCAATTCAACTCCATCAGTTTGATCTGTGGTAATCGCACCAAGCTCGAACAACTCCATTGCTGCTGCCACGGTAGCGCCAAAAGAAATAGGATCGAAACCATCTTCGTTACAGACGAAATTAGTGTAGGTGATCGCATCAAGGTCATCAACACCCGTGTCTGCTCCCATAGCCCACGCAGCCTCATACTCCAACCCGCCAGAGTTACCCCAATATTCCGGCTTGTTTTCAACCGAGAAGTGAGTTTTATCAATCGTAGAAATACGTCCACAAGCGATTGTGCAGCCAAAGCAGGCTGCATTAGTGGTTAAATTTGGCTTCCCATCACTTGCCCGAGGCTCAAGCATAGCCTCACCTGAGATATTGCCCGCTCCGTCAAACTGATTATCCTGCATATTTCTGCTCGGCAATGCACCAACTTCATTGATAACATTCATCAGGACCTGAGTTCCAAGCGCAGGCAAGCCTTGCCCGGTTACCGCATTTTCAGCAAGCACCTGCTTCTGTTCCGCAACGCTATTCATGAATCTAACCGGGTCTTTAATGTTTCCAACACCTCGGGTGCCACGAACCACCAATGCCTTTAGGTTTTTTGAAGCCATGACCGTGCCCACACCTGAGCGACCAGCGGCCCTGTGCAAATCATTAATTACAGCAGCATAAAGGCATCCCGATTCCGCGGAACGACCAACTGCGGCTATTCTTGTTTGCGGATCTTTATGCTTTTCATGAAGCAACTTGTCTGTTTCCCAAACCGATTTTCCCCATAAATCTTCGGCTGACACTAGTTTGGCAACTTCATTCTGGACATGCAAATAGACAGGTGAAGATGACTTACCCTCAAAGATAATCATATCCCAACCAGCAGATTTGAGCTCTGCCCCAATAAACCCACCTGAGTTTGAACAAGCAATGGCCCCAGTAAGTGGGCTTTTCGTTATCACAGAATAACGACCGCCAGTAGAAACCGTAGTACCAGTTAATGGTCCTGTTGCAAAGATCAGTTTGTTATCTGGTCCTAACGCATCACATTTTGGGTCCGTTTCCTCAACAAGATATCGTGTCCCCAATCCACGTTGGCCAATGTAGTCAGCGGCCCACTCCATGTTCAACGCTTCTTCTTTTACAGTACCCGAAGTTAGGTTAACTCTCAAAATTTTGCGTGCCCAAGTCATTATGCTTTCCCCCTTAATTTGCTGTGTTAGCGCTGTCGGTTTTCGCTGCCCATGCTCGCATCTTGTCAAGACCGGTCGCATCTGCATCAACGTAAGTAATCGCACTCGTAGGACATGCGCTTGCACACTTTGGGTCACCCCCACATAGGTCACACTTAACCACCTTACCCGTATCTTGGCTGTAGTTAACGGTTCCAAATGGGCAGGCGATTGTACATACCTTACAACCAACGCAAACTGATTCACTCACCTCCATCGCACCGGTTGATTTATTCATGGTGATTGCTTCAACGGGACAAGCATGAAGACACCAAGCCTCATCACACTGAGTGCAGGTATAGGGAACAAAACGTCCCTCATCATGAAATGTAAAAACCTTTATTCGAGATTTCGACGGATTAAAAACTCCTTCGTTTTCATAAGAGCAGGCCATTTCACACTGTAGACAACCTGTACACTTATCTGGATCAATATAAAGTGATCGTTGCATTTCTATCTCCCATTGTGGATTTATAATTACTCGCAAGCACCGTTTATCCAGATAAACGTATACATGCAAAAGGGGTACTGCAAGTTATAGTTCTGTGATAACGATATCACTTCGCTTCTAGAATCTCAATAATCAAATCATAAATTCGATATTTCGCTCTTGCATATATACCCAGCTTGGCTTTAAATCGATGCCATGACCTCAAAACAGAACATATTCGTTTGCGCCACGCCAACGTATCTTGAAAATCAATCAATCCCGGACAGTAATCAATTTGTTTTTGCTTACACTATCTACATTGAAAACAGAGGTGAAGTAGCCGCAAAGTTACTCACGCGTCATTGGGTCATCACTGATTCAGAGGGGAAGACAGAAGAGGTACGAGGGCCAGGGGTTGTTGGAGAGCATCCTCATTTAAAGCCAGGAGAAAGTTTTGAATACACGAGTGGAGCAGTATTAAAAACTCCCGTGGGAGCAATGCTTGGAAGCTATCAAATGCAAGACGATAATGGCGACCTATTTGATGCTCCCATCCCGGCTTTTACATTATCAGCGAGTGTAGTTTTTCATTAACGACAACATTACGTATTTCTGCTTTTATCTCTATCCTAACGCTCCCATCCCTCAGCGCTTTTTAGACGCCGGTCAGGATGCGATATGAGCCCACGCTCGGTAGGCTTTGGCATGCATCACGGGATCGTGAACACGAATAATATCAACACCTTGATCACACAAAGATAGCGACATGCCCAACGTCGATAAATCCCTATCTTCCTGTGTGTTTTTAGAAAAACCCCGCATAAACGACTTTCTAGAATGTCCGATCAACAGCCGAAACCCGAGCTCTCTTAGTTCAGGAATATTGCTCAACAAGTCGAGGGTTTGTAAAACGGTTTTACCGAATCCGACCCCAGGATCAAAAATAACCTGATCCAATGCGATCCCACTATCAATCCAATTGTCAACATTGCGATACAACCAATCCCTTATTTGGCTCAGTGCTGACAGATTTGTTGGCAAGACATTCGATGGATCCGCAGGGACAGCAGTACTGTGCATCGCCACTACTCGGCAACCGCTATTTTTCACAACATCAACGACCGACGGATTAGAAAGACCGCTCACATCATTAACAATATCGACACCATAACTTAATGCTCTCTCAATTGTTTCGTGATTTCGGCTATCCAATGAGATTAAAGGTTTAACCTGCATGCCATCAAACTTCGCCTGAAGCAGTGCTAATACCGGCGAAAGTCTCTTCCATTCAACTTTTGGTGAGACCTCCTGTGCGCCGGGTCGAGTGGATTCAGCTCCCAAGTCGATGATCTGAATATGGTTCTCAATCATTTCATCCAGATGTATTTCAAGCGTCTTTTCGTCAAACCAAGCATTTCCATCCGAAAATGAATCAGGTGTGAGATTTAAAACCCCCATCCATAAAGGTATTACGGAAACACTTTTTGATAGCTCAAACACAGTCTTGTTTATACCAGGAACAATCAATCCGGGACTCATAGCACAAAGCGGAGAAAGAACAAACCCACGTGAGGACACCCCTAAGTGCGGAATGGTGAGCTCTTCCGTCTCATAGCACAACTCATTCCATATCAGAATATCAATGTCAATTGGACGAGGTGCCCAGCGTTTTGACGGTTTTCTTCCCAGTTCCCGCTCTATGGTTTTCACGATAGACAGAGCTTCCATCGGCTGCCAGTCAGTTTTTCCTCGGATAACGCAATTCAAGTAAGGCTTGTTCCAAGATGATTCTGCGTTATCAGGCAACATAGCTGGAGATTCAACCAAGGGAGAAACAGCTTGTACCGAAAAACCAGCCGACTTTAACGCTTGAATGGCTTTTTCTAGATTTGCTTTTCTGTCGCCTTCATTTGTCCCTAAACCAAGATAAATAGCCATAACACAGTTAATCCATAGACTGAATCAAAGCGGATAGAAATTGGTCACACTTTGCCAATTGATCTAGCCCAACATACTCATCCGGTTTGTGTGCCTGTTCAATACTTCCCGGGCCACAAACAATGGTAGAAAAACCCGCTGACTGAAAGTGCCCACCTTCGGTTCCATAACTTACTTTTCCCGGCCTATTGGTGGTTTGTAATAGATTAGAAGCAACCGAAATCATATTGTCATCCAATGGCGTATTTAACCCTGGATAATCCGCCAGAATTTTCCATTCAAAGCCCGTATCTGTACTAACCTCATGCATTTTCGGAAGAAGTTCCTTTTTTACATACCGGTCTATTTCATCGAAAATAGCTAATGGAGAATGATCTGGCAAATTTCTAATTTCAAAATCGAATTGGCATTCATTGGGAATAATGTTGTTAACAATCCCACCCTTGATAACACCACAGTGCAGCGTCGTATATGGGGGAGCAAATTCCTGATCAAACGGACCTTCCCGTTGAATTCTTTGGGCAATCGAGTCAATATGCGCAATGGTTTTAGCCGCCATCGTGATTGCATTCACTCCCTGATCAACCAATGAGGAGTGGGCGGATTTTCCATGCACATGGCAACGTTTAAACAACATACCTTTGTGTGCCCTAATCACGCCCATGCTGGTCGGTTCACCAATAATGCAAGCCCTAGGCTGAATCGGTTTCTTTTTCAGTTCCTCAAGCAAACCTTTGACACCTACGCACCCCACCTCTTCATCATAAGAGAACGCAAAATGAATGGGGGTGTTGAGATCGGCAGACAAAAAATCATCCACTTTGGCAAGACAAACGGCGATAAACCCCTTCATATCACAGGCTCCTCTACCGAATAGTCTCCCTTCCTTAATGGTTGCGCCAAAGGGTTCCGTTGACCAAGATTGACCATCCACTGGAACAACATCGGTATGACCCGATAAAATGATACCCGGTTCATTCCCACGTCCTATCGTTGCGAATAAATTCGCTTTCCCACGAGCCTCATCATAGGTTAGCTCAGATGTCACTCCTCGGTCTGACAATATCGATTGGATGTAGTCGATTAGCTGTAGATTTGAGTTGCGGCTTGTTGTATCGAACGCAATTAGTTCGCGCAGGGTATCTATATAAGTTTGGGGGCTTTTCATGACGGACAGTGTCTCATAGTTATATCTATTTTTTCTAGCCTAAGGCAAACTTGGGGGACCGCATTCACAGATCGATTTCCAGAAAATGCAACTAACTGAAATCCATATTTATCCTGTTAAATCCTTGGCAGGAGTATCACTAAGCACAAGTCAATTATCACTAAGCGGCCTTCAATACGACAGGCAATGGATGGTAGTTGACAATCAGAACCGTTTTCTTACTCAGCGCACCCATCCTCAGATGTCACTGGTTGAAACTGACATGCGCAATGGGCAATTGATCTTATCTAGTTTCGGCATGGAGGAGCACGTCGTTCCCAAGGTTTCCCTAGGCATGAAAACAATAGCTACCCGAGTGTTTAACGACCCTGTAAACGCCATCGAGCTAGATATCGCCACCAATGAGTGGATCAGTCAAGCGTTGGACACACCCTGTAAGCTGGTGTGTTTCCCTGAAAACGAGACTCGACTTTGCAAACCGGACGTTGCTCGGCCAGGAGATCATACGAAATTTGCGGATGCTTTCCCATTACTGATTATCTCTCAAGCCTCACTCGATGACCTTAACTCAAAACTTGTTGTACCGGTAGGAATGGATCGGTTCAGGCCTAACCTTGTTATCCGGGGTTGTGAGGCTTTCGCTGAAGACCAATGGGAGTCGATACAGATCAATGGCACAAACATTCGTATGCTGCAGACCTGTTCAAGATGTTCCGTTCCAACGGTTGATCAAAAAACAGGGATGCTCAGTGGCCCTGAGCCAATACAAACTCTATCAACCTACCGACAATGGGACGATGAGATATATTTTGGATCTAACTATACAGCCGAAATTGAGACAATCCTGTCGGTCGGTGACTTAGTCAATATTGACGCCGGCTGACACGGTTTCGTAAAAAGCGTACTCGATACAAACCCAAACGGCATTTTTAACTGAATGCTTTTAACTTAACCCGCTGACCAATACACTATGCTGATCTGAATAGGATGAGTAGTAGAATCAACTGTCGGACCCCATCATGGGGCCCTCTTGATAAACAATAATACCCTTTGTATTTTTCGAATGACAATCGAATCCAAACTTGACGAGTACTTAATTAAAAAAGAACCCTTTTATGCACCCCAAGGAGAAGAAATTGAAATCTTCGAAGCAGCGTACGAAAATGGAATTCCAGTACTACTAAAGGGACCGACAGGATGCGGCAAAAGCCGTTTTATGGAACACATGGCATGGAAGCTATCTCGTCCTTTGATCACCGTTTCATGTCACGATGATCTCACCGCTGCTGATTTGGTAGGTCGCTATTTGATTATTGGCGGTGAAACACGCTGGGCGGATGGCCCATTAAGTCGTGCAGTCAGGGGAGGAGGAATCTGCTATCTGGATGAAATTGTGGAAGCGAGAAAAGATACCACTGTCGTGATCCATCCTCTTGCAGACGATCGACGAGTGCTACCCATTGAGAAAACTGGCGAATTGTTAGCTGCTCCTCCCGAGTTTTGTTTGGGAATTTCCTATAATCCGGGCTACCAGAGTGTGCTAAAGGATCTGAAGCAGAGCACAAGACAACGCTTTGTTTCTATCGAATTTGACTACCCACCGACCCAACTTGAGTCGGCAATCATTGTGAAGGAAACGGGGCTTGACAATCAGATTGCTGATCGTCTGGTGAAGTACGCCAACATGACCCGAAATTTAAAAGGAAGTGGATTGGAAGAAGGAGCAAGCACTAGACTACTGATTCATGCTGCCAAACTAATGAAAACCGGAATAGATGCGAGAACGGCGTGCCGGAGCGCTATTTCTGAAACATTGACTGATGATCCCGACATGCTAAAAGCAGTCAATGAGCTAAGCGCATCATTGTTTTGATAGCTCTATTCTTCACTCCATCACTAGTTCTAAACAAAACCCAAGTGCGGAACTGATGCACAAGCACTTTAATAGCAAACCATTCTAAATAGCTCTCGCAGCATAGACAACTAGCGAAATAAAATGACCACAGACAAACTAAAGAAAGAAGCGGCTGAAGCGGCCCTTGAGTATATTCAAATTGGTGACGTAGTCGGCGTTGGAACAGGCTCGACCGCCAATTTTTTTATCGGTGGACTCGCTAAAATGAAAGGAAGAATTGATGGAACAGTGGCCAGCTCTGAAGCTTCCGCAAAAAGATTACGAGACCATGGGATCGAAGTCATGGACATAAACCACGCGGGAAAATTACCCATTTATGTTGATGGTGCAGATGAAGCGACTAGGAATCGACACTTGATCAAAGGTGGTGGTGGCGCATTAACTCGGGAGAAAATCGTCGCTCAAGCCAGTGAAGTATTTGTTTGTATCGCTGACGAAAGCAAACTGGTTGATCGCCTCGGTGCTTTCCCCCTGCCAATCGAAGTGATACCAATGGCCCAAAGTCTGGTTTCCCGGAGCATCGCACGACTAGGTGGGCAACCGGAGCTACGCAGCGGTTTTACCACAGACAATGGAAACATCATCATCGATGTTCGAAATATGAACATAGACAACCCCATTGAAACGGAAAAACAACTGAATCAAATGCCTGGGGTTGTTACTGTTGGGATTTTCGCTATACGAGCAGCCGATGTACTTTTATTAAGCTCTGCCAGTGGCATCCAGAAAATCAACTGAATGGCGATATTTCGTATTGCACATTTATCATGCTTCGGTGATTTACCGTAATTTGATCATATCTATTAATCGCGTCTATGGATTGCGAGAGACCTTCACATTACAGAACTTTAACGCGCTTAGATGGACCAAACAGTTAAGATTGTATTTTTTCATTGGTTCGAGCTTCTGTGGTTCTAGCTCAGTCAGAGAAATGAAAGCCTGATAGAGCCCTCAGAAGCCCCAAGCATTCAATATGCGTATTATAAAAAACTACCAAAAAAGCCGTCGCTTTAAGAAGCCCATCACTTACTTTTGTGCATTGGTGCTAATAATGAGTTTCTCCCTGCAAGCTGAAACTAATGTACTTCCCGAGTTAGGTGATAGCGCAACACAATATCTTTCACCCAAAAAAGAAAGAGAAATCGGTCAGAGCTTCTTAAGACGGCTATTGATCAATGCCGACTACGTGAGTGATCATGAACTCCGGCACTATCTTCAATCAATCGGGGATCGTGTCGCTAGCGCAGCGGATTTACGCGGAATCCCCCTTACATTTAACCTCATCGAGTCCAACAACTTAAATGCTTTCGCCGTACCTGGTGGTTACATCACTTTCAACACTGGGTTGCTGCTTAACACCGAAGAAGAAAGTGAATTGGCCTCGGTTGTTGCCCATGAAATAGCGCATCTGTCCCAGCTACATTTACCGAGGCTACTCGCACGCTCCCAAGATAACAAACTCCCAACCACAGCCGCAATCATTGGATCGATTTTACTTGGAGGTCAAATCGGGCTAGCGGGGTTGACACTGACGAACGCACAGCTCTTATCGAATCAGTTACGCTATACCCGAGATTTCGAGCGAGAAGCGGATGCTGTTGGTATTCGATTGTTATCAAATGCCGGATTCGATCCTTTTGCCATGACTCAATTTTTCAGCAAACTGGAACGATACTCAAGAACTCAGGGTAGTAACACGCCGGAGTTCTTACGAACCCACCCTCTTTCGTATAGCCGTATTGCTGAAACAGAGCAGCGTGCGCAACAACTACCAACGGTATCTCACAAGAGCAGTCTGGAGTTTCATCTGGTCAGGGCAAAGATCCAAGCCCTCTATACCACAGCTAAAACTAGCCCAATTATCCGATTCAAAAAGCATCTACCTGATTTGGCCGGAGATAAAAAGACGGCAGCACTCTATGGTTTGGCGTTGGCGCTAGCCGAAGATAGACGTTATGAGGAGGCAGAAGAAACCCTGAAACCGCTAATTGAAAGTGATTTAAACAATCACTATTTCCAAACACTACAAGCCTCAATAGAGCATTCAAGTGATAGAAGCACCGTTGCAATCGAGCGCTTAAGTAAACTGTATCAAAAGAACCCCAATTTGCATTTTGTTATCTATTATCTGGTCGATACCCTTATCGAAAACAAGCAGCTGAATAACGCTAAACAGCTAGTGCGATATCAGCTACGGCGGCGACCTGATGATTATCGACTGTATAAGTCACTCTCAAAGATCAACGTCGCACTGAGTTTAATCGCACAGGCTCATCAAGCAGATGCTGAATATTACGCTGTATTGGGTGATAACAAGAAAGCAATTGCATCGCTAAAACTTGCCCTAAGGGACAACAAAACCGAGGGCTATTTCCCCCAAAGTATTACCGCTCGCATTAAGGAATTAGAAGAAAAAATCCCTGAGCCTAACGCCTAATCTAAGAAGCCTCTGTGTCAGTTTCGATGAATAAAGATAACAAGATAAGACCTACACCCACAATGGCTAACAGAAACTAGAGTGAAGTCTTGTCATAACAATAATGCCTGCTCTAAACTCAAATTGATTGATCATGACTTGTTCACAGATCCTATAAATCAGTATCATCGTGGATCAAAATAGCGCGGGATAAACTAAACTTACCTACACTTTTGTTTCTTTTACAGCACATGTAATCAGGCCTCTACTGGTTGGGTGCACTGTATTCGACATCGGATAGTTCAGTTTACCATTACACTTCTTCAAAACTTCTAAAGATGAAAAATCGTCCATGACCCAAACGAATCGAAAGACTTTTTTTCTCACCAAACGAGCCATGCTAAAGGTCAGTTTATTACCCTTATTCACTCCGGCTTTTTCTATGCTCTCAGCCTTACTTTCGCCAAAAACACTGGGACAGGATAATTCACCCCTATTAGAAAAAAGAAACGAAGCTTTGTATCAACTATTTGAAACAACAGAAGCTGCTGAGGATACGAGCATCGTTATTGATACCCCAATAGAAGCGGAGCACCCTACTTACGTACCATTCAAAATCACCGCCGTTGGAGCTCAAAAACTGGCCATATTTGTTGAACCTTCGAACGCCCCATTGGCAGCAGTTTTTACTCTGCATCCAGCCTGTGGACACTCAGTAAAGGGCACTGTTGACATGCAGGAAGGATCCACTATCTCATGCTATGCGTTAAAAAATGATCAGCTATTTCGATCCTCCAGATATATTCGCATCGGAATCAATGGATATGAAAGCTAATGCAATACGACACACGGATTCAGATAAAAAAGATCAATCAGGGACATGAAGTATTTTGTTCCATCACACAGAAAAACCACTCCAGATTCTCGGAAGCACAACGCATCACTAATGTGGACTTTCGCCTTAACGGACAAATATTTGCTGAGATATCAGTTGGGGAAAAGCTATCTAAAAACCCCATTATTGGTGTCGAGTTAATACTTGGAAAGCCCGGTGATGTCGTTAGCGTGCACTGGAGCGACGATAATATGAATCGTGGTGATGCTCATTCACGCATTACACCGTGATCATTGTTTCAATAAGGTAGAACAGTGCCAAAATCTCAACAACAACGATATGTTTTATCAGGTTTCAGGCGTATTCTCGCAACCTGCCTATTTTTTTTATCTCTATTGATGTCATTGCCGTCCCTTGCCACACCCGAGATAGGTGAAATAGAGGAGGAGATCAAGCAGTTCCAAAAGTTTTTCCTTGACCGCTTTCCCACGGTACAACTACAAGCATACCAGAACGGTGTTAACGCTCTCCCCCAATACGCTCATCGACTGAGAAATTGGGAGTTACATGTTTCCACTCCAAATCATCTTGACGAAATTGAGCGTATGCAACAACGTTGGCAACAACCTTTCATCGATGGCGCCACTTTCACACAGTGTTTTTCCGACAAGCCAGCCGGGAATCAGTATCCTTACTTCAATGGTACTTCAATACGAACCATTGTCAGCGATATCAACGATTGCCTGTCACTACATGGAGAAAGAACGATCGACCCAAACCACCCTGAAATGGCGAAATTGGTTGCTTTTTACAAATCCAGAGCAAATGGCCAACCAATGTCGGTTGACTACTCCAGCCCCGAGATGAGAGAGGCATACCAAAAAGGTAGGCAATATTACTGGACAAGACGAGGTCAGCTTAATTTTTCATGCGCTAGCTGTCACGTCCAAAACGCAGGAAACCAATTACGCAGTGACGTCATTGGTGCCGCAATGGGGCAGACGACAGGGTTTCCTGTTTATCGCACAACCTGGGCGTTCCAAGGGCAACCTTGGGGAACCGTGCATCGGCGTTATGCTAGCTGTAATGTGATGGCTGGTGCTGCACCGCTACCGCCCCAAAGCGAAGAGTACGTTGCGCTCCAAGTCTATCAGGCAATTATGAACACAGGCATTCCATTGAATGTGCCCGGCCGTCGCCAATGAGAAAGTAAAGAGAATAGCGCTACTTTTCAGGTAGTTCCGGCGGTCGAACGTGAACGGCAAATTCGTTTTCTGATACTTGAGCAAAGCCAAATACAATTTCAAAACTCACTGGCAGGACACCCGATTTTCCACACATTTCCCACAGGGATTTTTTGAACATCTTAAATCTTGTTTTACCTGTTAGCGTCTTCCTTCTTGTAGAAAGTACATTAGCGAAACCCTCCTGCTTCAGGTCATCCAGCAAAACTTCTGTATTGGGGTATTCAACGGTTAGCCAATCCGTATCAACGATTGGTTTTGACATACCTAGCTTTACCAATGTATCGCCAATAAAGTGCATATCGACAAAGGGATGCACATGAGCAAGCTCATCTACTTTCCCCCAAGCATAGGACAACTCCCCAAGCGTATCTGGCCCAAGTGTAGAAAAGAAGAGCATGCCGCTAGGTCGCAACACCCGTTTGGCTTCTTTTAGCAATGCTTCAAAATCAAGCCACGCCATCTGAAGATTAATAACGACTAGATCAGTACTTGCTGTTTCATAGGA
>WLWD01001395.1_pt1 | contig 90799 bp, 62 predicted proteins | sample 6712731 | NCBI WGS metagenome assembly WLWD01 (sample SAMN12718690, study PRJNA576275) | sponge metagenome | isolation source: marine sponge | host: Mycale hentscheli | place: New Zealand: South Island, Marlborough, Capsize Point | collected 2014-11-01
CCTGAAATATATGTGGATATTGTGGCACTTCCTTTTTTATTACAGCTATTTCCAATTGTACATTATAAGCCATTCTTAAAATAGAATAGTAAACTAACCCTGAACATGTAAAATCGTGAACTATATCCTCTTCAAAGTGTCTGTCAATGGCTTCTTGAATTTAAGTATTTCTTGTTCCCTGTGAATTTAATCACAATTAAAGATCACAATATTACCCTATTATTTACATTACAATAACAACAGAAGTAGAAAGGTCAATGGAGTTATAATTAGAGCCTGCCAGAGTAACACTTTTCAAAACATCTTATTCTACTTTTTTGTTCTTGAATATTGTTATTATTCTGAAAAATTCTTATTATTCTGAAATAGTCTTATTATTCTGAAACATATTGTCATTATTCTAAAATATTCTTATTATTCTGAAATATTCTTATTATTCTGAAATATTCTTATTATTCCAACAGAATGTGAAAATACAAAATGATCTGTATCATTGCTGGTCACCTGCAATTATTTTCATTTTTTAATTTTTCTCTACCATTTTCATGAATTTTAGTATGGTCAAAATATGGATGCAAAATAAAAAAATATTCCATCCGGTAGCTACTTTACTATAATTTGAGTTAGAACAATAACACTCGGCAATTTGAGTTAGAACAATAACACTCAGCTACATAAGTATCCTATTTTGGGCCTATAGCTAATTACGTTTTTATTGGCAATTATTCCAATATGCACTTAATACTCCCACAGAGCTAAAAATGCTAGCATAATATAATAGTTTATAGAAATAATGCAGAAAAAACTCTAATATAATGACACACTTACATCACTATAAACTTCCAAACATGGAGAACTCGTGACACCTGAACTGTATGTCTTCCCACATGACTTACAGTGAGCTATTTTATATAATTATTCCAATGATCAAGTGAATTTAAAACAATTTTAGCCAAAGAAATTTTAACTAAAAATGAATGAAAAATTAAGACATAGTAATATTTTACTTGAGCATTCTTCTTTAATATAACAATACTGCTTCAATTTCATTTTAATCCTGTAAAGAAAATTAAACTTAATATAATACATACGACAAAAAAAATACATGTTTGTACTTTGCCATAGAGAGTTCAGATAATTGGTCCATAAAAAATCCATAAAATTCATGAACATCTTGTTGTTGACCTCTAACTAAGGATGGATTAATACCTGACCAAAAAAACTCAGTAAATACATGCATGCATGCACACACACACACACACATACACACACACACACGTTTGTCAAACTCCTGAGAAAAGAAGACCACTAGATGTTTTCAAAAAGTATTAAATTTTATTCTAATGTTAATTACTGTGTGATAAACTTGATTAATAGACTGAATGTCATAATGGCAATAGGTGTATAGGTTGGATATGTCGGCAAGTCGGGGATTTGACCAAGCACACTCCAGTTGAACTTCGGGATTTTCCTCCTCACAAGAGGTTCAGTCAGTCTAATCTGAGAAGGAGGTCACTGCCACCAGGGTACTGAGGCTTAGCTAAGTTGCTTATAAACTGTATTTAAGTTTTTAGGCTTAACGTTATAGATTTGCACAAAACAACATACAGACTCAGAACTGACTAGCAGGCTGTGGGCCTGGCAATACATAGCAGGGTCGGATCCAGAATTTTGAAAGGGAGGGGGCTGAAGGATCATACTGGTTTACACAATTGAAATTTTTTATTTATTGTGATATAGTGCAGCTATGCAATATGAATGTACTCTACTAAAAATAAATTACAATATATTCTTCACAGTTCAATTTATTGTATACATCACAATTCGTCTGGGATGATTCAGTCCCCAAAGCCCCCCCCCCCCTGGATCTGACCCTGCATAGTATGCACAAGTTCCACAGTACCACAAAAGGTGACACAGCAAAAAGGTGACACAACAGAATGATTGCATCATGCAGGTTAAAATTTAGTCAATTAACAATCACAAACACACACATATGCACAGTTATAAGTTAATCTTCTCCTGTGGGGTGTCCTTGTGGCGACATTCCCACAGATATAAAATTGACATTGATATTGAATATTACTATACAGCTGATATGAGCCCACAAGAAATAATCCATATTTTAGAGAGTAGCCTCACTGGCTGGAAAATATTTACTTATTCTCCTGTGTACCGTATGTTGCAAGTCCAGGTTAACCATCCTACAACCCAATAAAAATATTATATGTAGTTACATCTGAGGTGGATAGACTTATGTCTTGCCAGGAGCCAGACAGTATAACCACCAGCTGGATTCAAAAATGATCCTCTTTTAATAAACAAGTGATAATTATAGATAGGTATTGCAAGCTCCATTATGCTGTATTAACCACAATACAATAAAGTATCAGTTAATGATACCCTGACAAAACTCACTTTCAAGGGATTGAACAAGGCAATGGGCATCAATGATTTTCTTCTTTTTTGAAACCTCCTCACAGAAGTAATGTAACGTGGTTATTCCACAGAATCCTATCAAGAACATTAAGTTTTCGTTTCACTTTTTGATTGTTAATATAGGTTTTTGTTTGATAGAGTTTGTGAATGCAACTCACTAATAACCAACATTTATTTTGCTACAGCTAAGCAGGAACTAAATAAATCCTAATCTACAAAGTATTATCATACTTGATGATTGGCATCTTGTGCAAGATGAAGAAGAATGAGCCTGAACAACTTCCTGGCTTAAATCAAAGAATGTGGAATTATTAAGTAAACACTGCAGTATGCTATTGGCATAGCAATTATTTTCAGTGTTATTTATTCCTGGTGGCTTGCTGGTTACTCGGTCTTTACTATCTCTTCTCTTCATCGTGTTGACTTCAGATCTCACAAAATACGACAATACAACGTACTTGCACGCGCTACTAATCACGCGTAGTATTTGAGAACTCAGCATTTTATGGCTAATCTGCTCCCGCCAGACGCATGTCCAGTAAGTGTCTCGCTCGCTACGCTAGCTCGCCAAGTATAGTTATTGACGATCAAAACTCTATAATAAAAATTGTTTACGACATTAGTAGATGATGCTATCAAATTCCATGGTTCCCAGATGAGACAAAAATGATGGACGTTAAAAGTACCACTATCTTATTCCAGAGTGTCGGTAAAGGGAATGGACAAAATTGCAGGAGTAGTTCGATGACTTGAGTGGTGGAAATGCAACTCTTCAACACTAACACAACTCAAAGATAAGAAAATAATAGAAATAATGTAGCTGTTACTGCTAGCTCCAATTTGCTCATATTTTGGCGTAGCATTTTGCAATGCTAAGACTAGCAATGAAATAATAATGAAGGTATCCTTCTATCTGTTAGTCAGTCTGTCTGACTGCCTGTCTGTCATCCAAATTTATATAGGATCCAACAACATCTAAATAAGCATAAGAGGACTGTGACTATTATACATTTTCTGTGAGCATTAAAATGTTAAATGGCATAATTTTAGTTCTAGTGTGTCTTTAGCAATGCTTTGCTATTGCTTGACCTTGAAGTCATACTGGAACTCATTAACTTGACTTGTTACAGCAAGAAAGAACTATGGGAACAGACCAGAAAATTAGCTAACATACTCATTCATGTGAGCATCTTATTGGTGGGCATCGGACAAAAATATTCATTGTGAACTCCACAGCCAATTGATAGCCTACATTCAAACATTCAAGTGACAACATAAGACACTATGTGTGTGTGTGTTACATGTTCATTAATAAATATATTATGATATTCAATTGTATATAGCCAGAGGGATACATCCCAATTACTCCCAGGTGAAGTAATAGTATTTGATGTATATGTACTATTGCTTTAATCATATTATATATGCAGGATATATATGTCCTGTTTTCGATATCAAATGCTCTATAAACTTTCGACTGGAACAATTCTTTCACCTGCTTTCAACAACGAGCTAATTTGTTAGCATTAGAGAAAGCCAAGTCTCATGACATGTAGCATCCAAAGTCAGGATAACATAAGGAAATGTCTTGTAGTGAAGATATGAGCATTAAATCTGAAAAGATATCTAATTCTAGCTTCATCTTATAGTGCTACTTCGGCAAGTCAAACTCGAGCCTTAACTTAGCATACACATCTATAAGAAAAGTTCTAATGATAGTACAGCTGCAACCTTAATAGGCTCCAAGTCTTTAATTGAAACTGAAAAGAATGTAAAGCTTAGTCCTAACTTTTCCCATCGTATCATGTTGACCTCATCTAATTGTACTGAAAATCAAAAACATTCTACAAATTCAACAGCAAAACAGACATTTTCTCCTGAAACTGTGAAGCCTAACATTTCATACTCCGAATGTGAAACAAGTTATAAGTGTGGCATTTGTAATAAAATGTATGGAAATAAGTCTAATTTGCTAAAGCATTGCAGAATAAACATTCTGAACAAAGCTTAACAACAAGTGGAAAAGTACTGTGCCAAAAAAAAGGTTGAAATTATACATGTATAATTCTTCATCAACTCGGAATTCATTTACAAAGTAAACATCAAATAGCAATAGAATCTGAAAGGAAAACATTTGATACAATGAAAGGTAAGCTTATCTAATTGAAATGGTGCAAAATTGTAGCTACAGCTTGTTGTTGTTTTTTGGGTTTTTTTGTTGTTGCTTTTTGTTTTGTTTTTTTACCTTACCAGAGTTTGGAAACATGATTTTCAGACTACAACAAACAACAGGGGAGAAAAACAGTTACCGTTCATAAATCCCATTGTGGGCATCAGTGTTTTCTAGGGAACTCAAACTGCCTGCTATGCAAAGTAATGCTATTGCAGGAAAGCTAGTACAATGATGCTACCAGTGTGCACATATGGGGTGAATGAAATGGAACAGGCAGGGAATAGGAATCCTGTTTGTGGGGCCCAGACATAGCTCCGCCTACAGGGAGGAGCCGGGACAGAAGGACACCACCCAGAGGGAGGAGTGTGGACAGTTGGGGAAGAGTCAGTTGTCTACTGATGAAGATAATGTTTACCTGGAAGGGTGAATGGACTGTTAATAGAACTAATTGGCATGTGGTCATGAGTGTGTGTGTGTGTGTATGTATGGACTTTAAATACTCAGAGTTATAGAACATTCGACGTGCATACTGGAAGACTGTTGACTGCTGGAACTGGTGGCATCCTATGAAACTCTAGAAGGAACTTAGTCGGCTCTCGACATAAGCAGGCTAGGCTTATCCTCACACTGTTATTTTTATAAGCCACAAGGGAAGTATATGGAGAAAACTAATTTACTAAAAAATGATTTTGTTCTGGCAATTCAGACTTCATTGCAGGTAGAATTAATGAAGATCTGTGGCCCAAACAAATTAATTTGTATTGATGCCACTCATGGTACCAACGTATATAACTTTACTCTTATTACAATAGTAGTGGTAGATGATTTGGAGAGGGATATCCAACGGCTTGGTGTCTCTCTAACCAAACTGACATAGAAATTATACTTTTTTTTATGTGTATCAAGAAAAGAATAAACCACAATGGGTAATGACTGACGATGCCAGCCAATATTTCACAAGCTTCTTTGTAGCTGGCATGTAGACCGTGCATGGAGGTCATCTGAAATCTATTACAGATAAAGTTTTAGCACAAACACTTTACCATAATCTGCGAGCTCTTATAGATGAGACTGATGAGTCTAAATTTGATGACATGCTACAAAAAACAGTTGACCAGATGTTACATTCAGACAAGACTTGTGAGTTTGGTTAATTCTTTATGACAAAATCCTTTCACCAGGTACTTAAGTACGTCTACTTGAAAGGAAAAACAAACAAAACTTGATAAATGCATTCAGGCACTACTAAAACATGATCGAGACCAAGCATTTTATTGTTTAATTAAGTTTGAAAAAGGAAAGCAGACAGCTTTCTCCGCAGAAATCGAGCCTGGTGGATCCATCCACTTGAGTTCAGGTGCGCAGAGTCCCGAGAACAGCTATTGGAGGAGAGGCAGCCTGGTGCACCTTGCGCGTGAGCTCAAACGACGTTGGAGAGTTGCTGTAAACGAATATGAGACAACACGAAGCTAAACTAAAACACAACTTCGCAAAGTATACTTCTGCCACTACTGCGCGATTGTTTCAGCTCGCGTATTATCGAATGGTAGGGTATTGGCGGGGAATAAATTAATGTCCGGATCTACAGGCGGTGCTGCTCGTTGCTATGTGCGGCCACCCTTAAGCAAGTTTTCTAAACTTACAACTCAGATCTCTATGTGTGAAGATATTTGTGCACTTTCAGCTGTAGAAAAATATCTTACCTCAGCAAGCAGTGCTTGCAACACAGTTTTTCCATGTAAATTTAGTACTCCTAACAAGCATGTACGACTGAATAAGAATATTTCGCCGCAAAGACCATTTTAGTCAATCAAAAAAAAAGTGCAGAAAAGCAACTTTTAAGTTAACAATACAATCAAGTCAAGACAAGAAATTTATATTTTTCAATCTTGTGAACCAATCACTTTATGATACAGACAGACAAGATTGTTTGAAAAGTAAGTTCTCTTCTTGATTAATATTACGTGGGTATCATGATTCTTGCCTGAACAACTTTCATTGATCAAGAACGTGCCACGTTGAAACACAGAGGAGTAAGCAATAAATTGCGCACGAGAAATTCTTCAGACAACAGTTTGCAATGGCAGAGAAATAGTAGATGCTGAAACAATACTGGTGGAAACCCTCTACACCAGCTGAATCCAGGAATTCTGGAAAGAAAAGGAACAATAAATAGTTGGGCTTGACTCAAAACTAGGCAGTAGACACTGCTTGAAAGGTGAAGAAATGAAGTAAACGCAAAAATAGAGAAACAAGCAAACTGAATGAATGCCAAAACCAATTCTGAAAAGAACAGGAGTCAGCAAGAGGTAGGTCTCGATGTCGTAGGTCGTCTCCGTAAGCTCCCAACAGAGGACTGAAGGAGTCACCGCTTGCACCAGGTGTGGGGGATTGTCTGGGAAGGACAGTCACTGGTGGAGGAGACAAACCTGTGATAGGCTGCCACCAGAGTATCACTGAACTACTGAACCTCACACAAGCCTGTCCAAAGGCTTCCCTTAACTATCAGTGCTGCTTTTCAAAACAGAGCAAAGACTGTCTCAGGATTAAGTGTTATTCAAAGCCCATAAAATGTGACACTGCCTAGCACATGTACAGACAGGCCTTTTATAGGCAATCTACCTGCACATGCTCAAAGGTGATATAAAACCTGCTGAGTAATGGTGATGGATAAATGGAGTAGGTAATAATTAGCTAGTTCAGAAAACACAATACTAACACATGCCAATGGTCTAGTGTACGTACAACAGTGTCAATGTCACTATTATTGAATAATGTGGTGAGGCTTCACCACAGACATTTCTTCCCTTTTTTTTACTGTATGTGTCATATTAGTAGATCATCTGAAGTCATTCCTTTCCGGCTCACTTCCATCAGAACAAAAAAACAAAAAAATTAAGAACAGAACCTGCCTCGGTGTCTATGTCCTTGAGCTATAAAATAGTTATAAACCAATAAGAATTGGTTTGTACTGCAATTCACAAACCCTCGCAACTTGGGCTTTGCCTTGGTGTCTCAGGATTTGTATTCACATACAAACCCCAATATTGGTTATAACTATTACACATAGTACTGGTAGCACAGCAGGGTATTTAGATCTCGTTCAACCACTGTATCTGTTAAGACATGAGTCAGTTAAAACAGTATGAGTGTGTCCAATTTTTTTTTTTTACAGTCATTTAAAAGCTTCACAAAAAGATTAGAAACTGAAATGATTTTTCTGTATTTTTTTTAATGTAAAATGCTTTACAGAGACAAAAAAAAAGTGTTTGTGTTGTGCAGCTTGATAAGAAATGTTCAATAAACTTTGGTAAGAAGTGTTCAATAAACTTTGGTGAGAAATGTTCAATAAACTTTGGTGAGAAATGTTCAATAAACTTTGGTGAGAAATGTTCAATAAACTTTGGTGAGAAATGTTCAATAAACTTTGGTGTTAATGTTCAATAAACTTTGGTGAGAAATGTTCAATAAACTTTGGTAAGAAATTTTCAATAAACTTGACCATAAGTTAGTCATACCCCCCATGATAGCAGTAGTTATAGTCTTTAGTGTTTGCTGTTACAACAAATCTCGGTCACTAGTAATTAATGAAACACTGCTATATGATGCAGCAAGACGTAAGGATGAAAATGAATGTAAATTAGAGCTCCATGTACTTGCATTGTGCACTTATTTCAGTTCAAATTCTAGAAACAGTGACATTCTTTCTCAAAGGTGACAAGGCAACACATTTGTCAGAGTGAGTCTGTGGTCATACTTACTTCAATGATGTTGGGTTTCTACTCTTTTGAAGTGGTAAGCAGAAAGTTGATCACTAACGAGATGTAATTGCTTGTATTCCAGATTGCCAAGGAAGTTTTGTTCAATAAATCCCCCCCCCCCCTTAGCAGTATTTAAGTCTTAGTGGTTGTTGTTAGCTCTTGTAACATTTCAGAGATCTTTACAGGTCTCAGTTACTAGTCAAGGGTTCATGTAGGGATCAATTTAAGAGGGGGTGAGATTGAGTTTGAGCTACCCCAAGGGGGGTCACAACTTTCATACCGGACTAAGATGAGAAAGGAGATGTTCATACAGAACAAGATGAGAAAGGAGATGGGTTTCAATTACCAAGACAATAATTAGAGCAGCAATAAACTTATGATTTAAGCATTTGCCTTCACCTTAATTATTCACTCTTTAACTTTGTTTTTAAGAATATTTCAAGGGGAGAGGAAGGAGGGGGGAGGGGCAAAATGGCTTCAAGAATGCATGTAAGAAGTGGTTAATTAGGCAGCATTTAGGATGGACATGAACGTGTTACCACACAATTTGACATTAGCTAGGCTTGCATCTGAAACTTTGGAACCACCAAAACATCTTATCTTTCCCAAGCTTGAAACATTAAAGATTTCAAACCCATTCTTTAAGAGAACAGTTTAAGTCTGTGCTCAGAGTCACCTACAAATTCATTAGCAATACTAATTAAATCCAAATCATCTGTTAGTTCTTTATGCACATGCAAAACCATGAGGTGATTTAGCCTCTCTTGTCCCATTGTGTTTCTGAGGTATGTCTTTACACGACAAAGAGCACCGAATGACCTCTCTGATGTGGAATTAGAGGCTGGCATAATAAGTACAAGCTTTAGCACAATGCCCACCTGACACAAAAGGCTTTTCTGGGCTGCAGATAATGAACAAAAAACCTTTTTGTTATTATATACAGTGGGCTTGGAAGTAGTCTCTGGAAACACTCATTTAAACTCAATTGCAAGTGTAAGCAACTGTGCACGCAATGATTCAGCTTGCAAATCCTCTCCATAAAATGATGTAACAAAAGTGAATTCAGCAGAGAAATCTGAGCTTATTGCTGCTTTTAAAAGTAGTTGCTCAAGGTTTTTATACACTTCATAGCCTGCTTGCTGAAATTGATGTTGTATGCAATTCACTGCTAAATCGATAGCTTCAAAATAGTCTTTCCTGTACAAATCATGTACAGACTGGTGAACATGACCTTCAGCTGTTCCAGATTCATACCGTCTAGGTACTTTACTTTGACGTGGTAATGACGGCTCGATGTCAAGGGGTTCTGTAAATGACGTCACTTTACACCAAAATAATTCAAAATATGAATCATTTCGTAAGGACTGGAGAGTGTCAACCACCATGGCTCCAATAGATTGTCCTTCAGTTGCAGAGCAAACTTTATCTTGCAATGATCTGCTCAAATTATCGGTGTGGCGAAGTATCATTTCTGCCAACATTGTCCCAAAAGCAAAGCGAAAAGTATTCATCTGTGCTTTTACTCCTTGAATTCTTGCTTTGCTGTCAGTATCCCTTGCTACATCTGCCATCTCCCAGGTGCCTAGTAATGTAGAGTAATTGTTGACAACACTTAACAAAGAATTGGCTCGCACAGTCCATCGTGTAGGACACAGAAGTCAAATGCTCAAGGTATTAATTTCATTTTTTAATTCACTTTCAGCTTTTAGCTCACAAAAAATGTTATCTCGTTGTGGAGAGAGTTTAATCAACAACTTAGTGATTTCATGGGTAACTTCCAATGATAATTTCACAACTTTAGAATTCTTAACAATCATTAACTGCTAAGTTTAAACAGTGGCAGTAGCAGTGAGTGAATACAGCACGCTCTTCCTCTTCCAAAACTCTCTTTGCTAAACCACTAGTAGAGCCAGCCATGGTACTTATGGAATGCTAAATTTAGTCGAGTCAAAGTATCTTTAATAACAGAAAATAATATAGCAGCATCAATACATGGAACTGCATAAAGCCCAATGAACTCTTCATATACCTCAAAATTATCATTATCCAACGAATAACTATTGTGACTTGTTCCTTGGTTGGTCACATCTGTTGTCTTATCAATCATCACAGCTAAAAATGGAGACTTATGTAGGTTTTCAGAAACTTTTCTAATAACAGAAAGAGCCATAATTTTAATCAAAGAATTCTGGATTTCATGTGATGTGTACTTGTTGAATTTTTTCTCTAGCCATTGATGAATTTCACGATAATCTTCTCCACAATGCATTAAAAAATTGCTGTCACTGTCATCATCGTGACCCCTCAGTGGTAATCCTTGTCTAGCCAAATATTTTATGCAAGACAAAATCTTCAGTAGTATTTTCTTATTTTTGGCTACCTCAATTGCATGCTGTCTATTCAGGTGCAATGTAATAATTGCATCAACTCCTTCCAAATGGCACTGGCTTTTCTCGTGTTTACTGAATGCAAAAAATAGCATCCTTCCAATTGTAAAAACCTTTGGATACCTAAATATACAGCATAATTATATTTCAATTTTTATTGGTTAAATTGGTTAAATATATAACTGGTAGTAACTCTGTTCTGCTTGAACAATAAACAAACTTGTAAAACTAAGATAAATGTTCTCACCATTAGCGCTTTTAATTTAGTAATTAGCTAGTAAGATGCATTAATCATCAAATAAACAATTGCCATGATAATATCTAAACTTACAAAAGCTTGGCTGCCTTGGTAGAAGTCTTGTTCTTCTTTTCCAAAAATATTCTCTTACAGGTGTAGCAAAATACAGTGTCATCATCTTCCCTGTTGTCTAGGAAAGGCCACCTTGAAAACCAAGCATTTTGAAAGGATCTATGGACAACTGTTTTTTTTTCCTGAATGCTCTCTTGGGAAACTTAAACTGAGAGCCAGGATGGTGTGGACCTTCCTGTGGAAAAGAGCTACTGGAGCTGCTGCTTGAAGTGCAAGCTATTACCGAGTTGGTGGCCATTCCGTTTTAACGAGAAAAGCTCAATTTGGACACGCGCTCACGGTCATGCCACTCCCCTTCTTAGACTATAAGTACCTAAAGCTAATTATTAAGGTGCCACACCCCTTAAATTAGGAAACACACCTCCCAGACAAAATATTGGTCCGGCCATGGCCGTACCGGTCGCGCCGCCCCTGATTGTCGATTATTTCCGTGAAAGTATCTCAACATTATAGGGTCGACCGTGTGGCCCTAAACCCTGGCAAAATTTGAACCATAGCAGTTAATCCATTCCTGAGTAGTAGCACGAGAAGTTTCTGGATCTATTACTTTAGAGCTTGAGAATTTTTTATTGTAAGTTTACTCCGCCCTCCCTATCAGTACACTTAGGCACAGCTGCATTTCAATGGCACTAATTTAGTTCTGTTCTTACCTTGTGAGCCAGACTACTACACCAAAATTCTATCTTCTTCACACAACCATTTTTGTTCAAGCTTTTCGCTGATGAGACTTGGGGACATTGGTAAACTTGTCTTGCCATCAACTACCCACAACTTAAAAGCTCTTGCGTTTAAAACACTTTTTCTTTAATTTTAAATCATAATTAATTGGCTTATTAGTAGGATCAAAGGTAGATGGCTTAGCTGATGGTGTCACTGCTGAGGATGATGGAAGTGTTGTTGAAGAAGATGCTAATGATGATACACTTGAAAAGAAGATGATTTCTGAGCAGAGAAGAAGGAAACAAAGAGGAGATATTATTTTACTGCAGCTGGTGACCAAATCACATGTCAGCTGCCTTACCATTATTATGGAGTTTTCAGTGGTACAAAAATTCAGTAAAGGGTTTTCACAACTTCTTAAGAGTAATTTCAGAATTTGTGAAATTCAATTAAAAAAACTGAAAAGAAAAAAAAATCAAGTGAATAGAATAGATGCAATGTATTGATATCAAAATATTACCATGGTGAAATAGTGAGCAAGTTATTTGTGGGAAACTTTAAGTCAATTTAGGGAAAATGTACATCATTATTACGATATAATTAATAAATGCTGACCTTGCATTATTCTTTATTTTAGTCAGAACTAAGCACAAACTGAGTAAATTTTTATATTATTTTAATATTCAAATGTTGAGCTATAAAATATATTTAGGTATAGGTTGAACTACAAATAACCCAAATTATCTGCTCTTATGTTAAGTTATATGCCAAAAAGTGAAGACCCTATACCAAATTTGTGCATGTGACAAAACACAGAACTGGAACTCCATAATGATAAAGGTAAACTTAACTCCATAATGATGAAGGTAGCTGACTCCATTTGGTCAATAGCAGCAGTAAATTCAGAAATAAAATACCTTTTAGCAGTAATTACTACAGAGTAGAGCAGAGCTATGGATAGGCTACAGAAATTGTGGTGATCTGTTGCAATCAATAGAGCACTGGCTGTTCTGCTGGTACCACTATGGCCAGACCTCTCTTTTTTTTCCAAAAGGGGTGTGTTTTCTCTGTTGTGCAAATCACATATTTGTACACTGCAGAGCTGCTGGAGCTTAACTTCTTTCTAGCTAAGTAGCAAACAGGTGCTCATAAAATAATTTTATTTCTAAATTGTCTTCACAAGTTAAGGCCGTTATTCTCTTTATTAAGCCTCAATGCAATAGAAAGATGTTGCAGTAAACTACTGCTGCAATTTAAAAGTTAGAATGATGCACTTGTAACACAATGTTTACTAATTACAATTTGTACCTATACAACATGTTCACAGTACATTTAATTGAAAGATACTAGCTTGAATTGATTTTTGTTACTAATGGCGTCCCGTACGTTGTCGTGGCGTCCCGTACGTTGTCGTGTCGTACCTGGCATACCCACGGCTCTACTGCATTATGAATTAATTGGACAAGGCACTTAGCTCGTTATAATAAACGTTTTCTACCAACAAAAATCTGAATTAGTGACTAATCTATGGAAGGCAATGGTTTTAATTGAATCCCAAAAAGCGGGTGAATCTTGTCAACATCTACAGCAGAAATATTCACCAGCTTAGAAAGAAGATCTCGAATGGGGTCCCCCCACACCACTTGGAGCTAAACCACACCTATTACCAATACTTACTCCATTAAGTTTTAATCACCATACCATCATCTGGTTGTCAAGTGATAGCTGAGTTAATCCAACTACTGATGCACTTTGATGCAAATGGTGAGCTAGCTAGCCCAAGTATATGATTTTTATCTTTACAATAAAGTAGTAAGAGAGAAAACTCAAAGCTAAATCTCAGTAGAAAGATAGCAGGAGTACTGCAAGAGGTTACTAGTAGTTTTTCTTCTCCAGTTTATTGGAAGCCCAAAGTTAGTGTCTAGCACCTCACTGAAGTTGAAATTTCAGATGGGTAGGAGCTAGTTGAAAAGAGGGTTGGGGTGTAAAAGGGGTTGAAATTAGCGGCATCCATAGTATAACTCATGCTAGAATGTTGCCATTTTAGCTTTATTACTCGTCAGGTGTATTCCAGAAAACATGCTAACAATTTTTTTAAAATATTTTGGAGAAAAGCTATTTGCTGTAGCTATGTAGCTAATAAGTAAATGAAAAGTGGAGGGAGCCGCCACCACAAAAAAAATATGGGTTAACAGCTCCTTTGGTCCAAATTTTGTGGAGAATTCTAGAAATTAAGTTTTAATGTGATTAAAATTGAAATAATCATTAGGAGACAATTTTTTTCTTAAGCTGACTAAATGTGGCTGTATCTGTGGCTCTTCAAGAAATCGAGTGTTGTTGAAAGATAGAACAGTTATCAGATCCCACCCAAACTTACTGTGTGTTAAGAGATTGTGACTGAACTGAACGTTATTTTGGGATGTATCAGTACACCCTATAGGCATGCTACAGCCAGTTTAGCTGGAGCACACCATTTTTTACAGTGCACCACAATTAAAAATAAATACGGGTTAACTGTTTCTTTCATCTTTTCTTCTACTTTTCTGAATTGATTTTTAAATGCATTTGCATTTTAAAATTGTTAATTGATCAAAGTAAATGACAATTCATGTGTCTAGGTGTGCTACAAAAATAGTATCCTTCTTTCAATGTGGAATACATCCATCATGAAGAAAGCTGCAAATATATACCAGGTCATATTTTTATTATTTGTTTTGTTAAAAAAACTTGAGGATTTTAAAGCTTTACATTGTGTGATTACAAATGCTACTATTATAGTAAAATTGTGCAATTTCCTTTACCTATAACAGTTTGTATTACTTTGTTGGTTAAAATTGAATTAAAATTATTTATGTACTTCTTTCCTTGTAGTTTTTGTCTGATTTTTATAAACTGTCTTGATGACTTACATGCTGTGCACGAGCAAAAAAACATAAAATCGAATTTTATTGAAAAGAACATTTTCCGTCTTTTTGCAGTTATTAAGACACTTTCATGACAAAAGCTGTAAATATTAATAATGATTAATGTATAGTTAAGTAAGGAGTTAGATTATGGAAAGATGCCGAACATGGGCAACAATACATAAAATCAAGTTGTGTATTAAAGAATATACCGTATATTTTTCGTCTTTTTGCAGTTATTAAGACACTTTCATTACAATAGGTGTAGCAAAAGCTGTAAAGACAATAGCCCAAGTAATGATTGGTGTATAGTTCATTTAGGAGTTAGATTATGGTAAGTCATGCAATCCTTGTGCATATAAATGTGAGTCGTAACTATTACATTACAATAATAATTTATTCATTCTTAAAAGAATAAATAAATCTTCATTTGAAGTATGTATAATTTGAATGCATGTTCCCCGATTATTTATATAGTTAAATGTTTGTATACCTGTACAATGCACAGGCATTATAATAATGTCAAAGAATAAATAATACAATTAATTCAAATTCACCATCCATAATTGATAGTAAACCCTTTAATGAGAAGATAAATTTTTCTTGAATTAAGAATAACTTGGAGCCTATGTTTCCAGGTAATTTGCCACTTCTACAAGGAAGTTGTCAGATTAGTACTGAACATTTTGTAAAGTACAATTTCTTAGCAGTTAGCTCCTCACCTCTAACAAACTTTACCTATCTAACAGCAATGAGAAAAGTCCACATAGTGTATAAAACGGGTTTTTTTAATTACCTGAATGTTAGACAGGTGGCAAGGGTGCATAGTAAGGACTCTATTCCAGACTCCCATAATGCTGGTGATTTGTAGTTATGCTTAATTAACAGTATAATACATTCACCTCTTGATGAAGAGCACATTTGGAAAGCATTGTGGGCATGGATTCTAACCAGGTGTTAGATTGAATAAGTCTCTAAGTTTTGCTGGAGGAATATTTCATGCAATGTGATAGAACAAGAAGGAAATTGAGAAAGTTCCTAATTCCATTAAATGAATATACATTAGTCTGCAAGCAGCATTTAACAATAGAATATCTTTTGCTTTTTGGGTTTGCCACAAGAAACTGGAATAGCACACTGAAAGTGTTTTCTTTTATTTTTATTTATTACCCACTCCTGCACGAGTTTATCAAAGTTCTTTCTGTCACAACTGTATGTTATAACTTGAGGTCTTGTCTAATTCTTTTCTGAAAAATTAGTCCCGATCTTAGTATTATTACTCTCTCTTAGCTAACTCCTCTAATGCTATTCAATTGAAAGGTTTCAATGAGTTTGTCTGTGCTATCAGATATTATTGCTACGTAAAAACAAAATATAATTATTGCAAAACTATAACTTGGCTGGTTTGTATTATTGTAGCTAAAAAATTGCACCAGAATCTAGGTTAGGGGAATGAGTGACTGCTCTATATGTATTGAGAAGTAGTAGCAGTAGTGTCATTTTTAGTGAATGAGATGCTGTTGTGAGTGTAGAAGATAGAATTAAACACAAGTGTGCTGGCTTCAAGCAATCTGGAGAATTATTCACCATTAACCAATATATTGGATGTGCAGGACCTCTATGGTCCATTATATGGCTGCTACAGAGACCAATTCACAGAAATATATCTGACTAGCATGCGTGCAAATTTCCAAAGAGTTGTTATATTGGCTTGTGGATTTTCACTCTTATGGATGGTGAATTTCAGATTCTACAATTTTAGTACACATCAACTGGTTTCATTGTTTCCTACCAGGTGTTAGATTGAATACGTCTCTAAGTTTTTGAAGGAGGAATATTTCATGCTGTGAGATAGAACAAGCAGGTAAATGAGAAAGTTCCTAATCCCATTAAAAGAATATAATATATTAGTCTGCAAGCAACATTAAACAATAGAATTGTTTAATTTTATTTTATTATTTTCAGCAATTTAAGGTTTGACAAACATATTCTAGACATCAGTATAATAACTAGCATAAAGTTTTGTAATCACTTAAGTGCATGAATTGTAAATTGTGTTATTTACTCATTAAACTATATAGTGTATTTATTTCAATATTATATAAATATCATTAGGCTAATTTTGTTGAAGCACTTCAAATACTATAAGACTAGACCAAGATACACTTTGTTTGGCTGGTTACATTTAATCATCTTCCATCATAACATATCATTAGGCTAAAAAACATGGCCCTACTTTGCTTGAATTTTTCCAATTTGTGAACAAATTTCTTGATATGCCATTCACCCCATGTATCAGACTATCTGTCTCAAACTCCAATTCAGTTAAACACATGTATAGTAATAATAAATGATATGAGATACATGAATTATTTTATAACAATTTACTCTACTCTAATTCAAGCATTATGAACAACTAATTCTAACATTGTCTCATTAGTCCAATCTAAAAATCAATGTTTTTTTTTTAAGTAATAACTATTCTATCTACTAACACCAGCTACATTGTAGTGTCCAATCAATGAGATTCACAATCCTACTTCCCCAACGCGCCTACAGATGATTCCGAATCTTCGGTCTACTGCAAATCCTCTTTCCCTTAAAGCGCCTACAGATGAGTCCGAATCTTCCTCTACTTGATTGCATTTCTGAATTTTCATCTTCTTCACTTTCAGCAAGATCATCATTTTCACTTTCAGCCAGACCACCTTCATCATCACTGAAATCTTCGACCTCTACTTCTTCGCTGTCTTGATCTTCATCCTCATCATCCTCAATATCTTGGAGATCTGCTTCTTCCTCTGCATCAATGAGGTCTTCAGGGTTTATCTTCTCAATCTCCTTATCTGGTGCATCAGCTACCTCATTCTGAATTGTTTCAGCAGGTAGAGATACACCAATGTGGAGTAAGGCCACCATCAAGAAAGCTGCAAATATGTACCTGGCCATTTTCTTTAAATAATTTTGTTAGTCCACCTTTTGAAGTACCTAAGGACTTTAAAACTTTACATTTGGTGATTACAAATGCCACATTTATACTAAAATTGTGCAACTTCCTTAACCTCACAGTTTGTAATTCTTTAGCGTCACAGTTGTCAAAACGAATTAAATGATTAGAACTATTTCCTTGTAGCTTTTGGCTGATTTTAAAAACTTGCAGTTTGTTCTTTGTTTTTGTGTCACAATCGTTAATAAATTATTTATAGGATTTATTTAACTATTTCCTTGTGGTTTTGGACTGGTTTATATGAGCTGTTCAGTTTACTAATGTACAGTGCTATTTTCAGAAAAAACCAGTGAGATTCAATTGCATATTGTATATCTTTTCGTTTTGCAATTATTTATTATTAAGACACTTTTATCAGAATTGGAGAAACTTTGTAAAATTACAGTTGAAGTAAGAGGGTCACGCAATTGTTGGGAATGACTTATCATTTTTATTCCCTTAAACAATAATGGATGCAAGCAAGAACTTCAGCCACCCAAGATGAAACAAATGCAAAAACTTCAATCACCTCTCCCCCACAGCCTAATAATGTCAGTAGCTATGACGATTGATTTGTTTGTCTCCTTGTGCTTTCTTAATCTCGTCCTACTTATACTCACTGTCACTGCTACCTGTACCAGTCATTTATTGGTTTTGTTTTTCTTATTATTATTTTATTATTTGCAGTCATACAAGAAATAAAAACAGTTTAACAATGGTTCATACGTTTCAGAAGCTATCGGTAAAGACTTGACTATTATGGCGTTGTTTGTCTTCTAATTATTTTTTTATTTGCAGTCATACAAGAAATAAAAACAGTTTAACAATGGTCCATACGTTTCAGAAGCTTTCGGTAAAGACTTGACAGTTATGGCGATGGCTTACAGAAGTGATAGAGTGGGTGCATTGTAGGCACTCTGTAAACTTATATTCCAGCCTGAGGGTTCTGAATTGTGATTATTCCAGGCCACTGACTATTTTTTTGCACACATCGTGGACACGATTCCAGCTAGTCTTGTTAGCCAGACCCTTTACCTAACCTTACGGAAAGGGTGGGGTGTCCATCGTGCATTTTACTGGAATTCATTAAAGGTTTGAGGTAATTCTCAAATATGCTGTTAAAGCTGCCTCTAATTTGTGCATGAACCAATCCAAGGTTAGCTCACGGACACAATTGAAAATCGGGGATGTTTGTTCGTTCATATGTTTGGAAGTACTGGCATTTTGTACTTCAGACCCTATCATATTTTGTGTTCCCCAGAATAGTACAATCATTTTGTCAAAAATATTGAGTCAACCTTGAACAAATTGCAACAAAAGCAAACTCAACTGATTATGTTTCTTTATAATGTCAACAGCAAAAAAGTCTTAAGGAATCCTCCAGGGGGAACATGGTGAAAATCACTAAAATGTGTAAATCACTTAATTCTAATTTAACAGTTTGTGGTATTTGGTATTTTTGGTCATATCTTTGTCGTGGTACCTCTTACATAAACAGCTAATGTACCATCAGATAGCTCTTAAATAGGCCAACATTTTGATACTACAGTTAGTAGTCAGAGACAAAATATGAATGAGTTACATCATTTGTCTATTATCTGTGATAGTAATTTAATAATTTACTTGACTTGTGACTATCAAGTATTTCATACTCACCATCATCATGAGACATGTCCATGCAACCAGGTTCCTTGCTGTTGCCACAACAAAAGTACATTCAATGTTGCACTTCTTGCATGAGCATTTCAGAGTAGTACAAGTGGTACATATTCAGTATGGCTAGAGCAGGAGGTGGAGATGCTTGGAGTAGCAAAAACACCTTTTCACACTCCTGTCATCTCCAGTCAGCTGGATGAAGTCCACCAGCAGATTCTTTCCATTCCCTAACTTGAAGGTACATGCACGAAGGCCATGATCCTTTGCTGCTACCGAGTGGTGGCAAGGACTGTGGTTTACATTAACCACCATTTTACAGAATTGACTATGTCGAGGGAATGGAATGTGTCTATGACCTTTCCATTATACACCTATTGCATTTTCTGCTGTATCATCACTTTGCATAACACTGAATTAGAATTGAAGGTCATTGCTCGCTCATGGAACTTACTGCTTGTTTTAATCCCATATAGAAATAATCAAGAAATGTATGTATGAAGAGGATGTTGCTGTAAATGTCTGAACCAAGCCTTTCTTTGGTGGGCTTGATATTCCAGATGTGAAGCTTTTTAGAGCTCTTCATAGGCTCAGGATTAAAGAAGAGGTCACGAGACTTAAGCTTTGCATGATAGCAGAGCAAAACAGAGGTTAGTGTCGTCACCAACTAGGACAGTGCTGCTGGAAGTAACACACTGAACAGCCCTCTTGACCGATAATCAAAAGATAAGCACCTCCTGATTGCATGCAAGTCTTGCAGTCATTCTTCTACTCTCTACTCAAGAGGAAAAGGAACCACTTCTTAATGTTGGCCATTAAAAGTACTCCATGTTAGCCTTCTTGAAGTTAGGTCAGCAGTGGGTGTGAAATTCATGAGCTATTTCAGTAATTTTATTTAATTCAAGTTTTCATGTGGCAACAAGATACACAAGCAGTGTCCAGTAGCTGTTTTACTCCTAATGTCATGATTTATGTTATTTTCCTGGTATTTGCAACTTCCAAAAATGCTTCTATTCTCACGTCATTTTGAATACACTAAGCCTTGACCTTGCGGAATGTTTTTCTAATGAATTGAGATAAGTGGGGTAGGAATAGGGGGCAGGGGGAGGAGGGGGCAGGGGGAGGGTGGCTGAAGCTATCCAACTTAGAAGTAGTGGGAGCTTAGCCTCCTCAATTTTCTGTTGTCAGTAGTATGTACCAATGAAAAGTGACAATGAGAAATTTATGCAGCTAACAAAATGTGAATTTGCCTTGGGATATAGTTAAATATCAGAAATAGCATTACAACAGCTTAGTAACTTACAAATAAGTGTTTCCCAAAAATTTGAGTGTACTTGATGCATGCTCATAATGGCTCAGGGAGGATGACTCTTTTAAAATCATTTTTGTTTCTACCACTTCACCTAAACAAAAATATTTGCAAAGAACAAAGCATTTAGTGTTTATATATTGGTACGCATAGTAGATATAATCTGCAGTGATCTCGTCCCCTATATTATTATTTTGTTCCTACCCCTTTTATTGAGACTTGGTATCTTCTTCATAAAATTGACACTGCAAGTCTGATTGTAGATTGTGTTTGCAGCATGCAGGTCATGCACATGTAAAATGCTTTCGGTGGTTTTTCACTTGGAAAAAAAAAGTATGATATTTGTGGGGAAAGAGACAGAAGAGAAGGAGAAAGAAAAGAGACAGGAGAAGACTAAGAGAATGTTTATGTGATTGTTTATCTCATGATACCGAATGTAAAGTTTATGGTGTGAGTTATATTCAGTTCTGTTCAATGTTGTGCGTGTTTTAGAATTTTAGCTTGTTTTGAGCTTTGTAAGTCAGTTGCTAGGTGTGGTACTGTCCACGTGTAAGTGACCGTGCCCACGCCTATTGTATGTTTTTCAGTGTTCGTGCGTGGAGTATAAAACTGAGTGTTCTTAACCATTGCTCGTGTGTCTGTATATGTGCTTGTGTTATTGAAAGTGGGGCCTTTGTTTGCAGCAACAATCCTGATGCACTACATCTCCAGGCATAGTATGTTTCATTGCATAATTAACTGGCCCTGTTAATACTTCAACTCTTCTTAGCTTATAAAATAGAAGATGGGACTAATGTTGATAAAAACCTTGAAAACAATGCAATTCACCAGTTGTGCTTGCATTGTTGAAAACAAAAAAGGGTTGTTTCTCCATATGGGACTAGTCAGACGCCTCAAAGGCAACCCACACTTCTCCTTAAGTCTAATTAATAGCTGTAATATCTTGGCATGCTATTCCCTTCTGCAATATAAAGCAGAAAAGAGAGAAACAATGTATGGAAATGATGCAAGTAATAAATCCAAGCAAAGAAAATTCGGGAAATAGTGATGAAAATGCCTGGTATTAAACAGGCGTAACAGTGGTGCTGAACTGGATCAAAGAAACACACAAAAACACCACTAACATCAACCAGAAATAGAATATAAAACACCAACCCCCCCATATTGTAAGGTGGAACTATTATGATGAACTTACCTGTATATATTTTCTCTACCAAGGACTAAATGACTCATGCAGGACAGATATCAGCTTCTAGTAAAGCATGTACACCAGGCATCAGGTGCTCGCTGGTTGTTAAATACATATCTTTTTGCCCATAAATCATTTACTGTTATTCTTCGACTACTAATTTTAGTATCAAATTGTTGGCCTATTTAAGAGCTATGGGATGGTATTTTAACTTTTGATGTAAGAGGTACCAAAACAAAGATATGACCAAAAATATAAAAAAACCACAAACTGCTAATTAAGAATTAAGTGATTTACACATTTTAGTGATTTTCACCATGTTCCCCCAGGAGGATTTCTTAAGACTTTTTTGCTGTTATAGAAAGAAACATAATCAGTTGAGTTTGCTTTTGTTGCAATTTGTTAAAGGTTGACTTATCATAATGACTGTACTAGAAACTTCACTAAACGGAATCCTCTGATTTAGCGAACATTACCCTATCATTCTAGAAATTGAATTTCTTACCGCTTTGAATTCTTTTGAGGGTACAGTTAAAACTCATTAACTTACTAGAATTATTCGAGTTAGTGGCTGCGGTAAGTTAATATGTCATAGTTATGATGCCCTACGCAACAGCATTTACTTGAAAATTCATTGTCCACTAGATTAACAACGAAAGTAAGTCTTGCGTAGGTTTGTTCAGTTGTGTGATAGTATTGTGCGTTACAACTACTACTAAGAATATCACAAAGAAAAAGTTTAAATAATGTGACTTGATTTTGTTGCTTTTTTTTTTTTCAATTCAAACAGTTGGAGGGAGTGGTTACTGTGGCATTGAATGACATTACCATAGTATACGTAATTAAAAAAAACTCGGCTTTATTTTAGTAGCTGAATGTTAGAAGTTAAGATCAATTTTTTAACAATAGTGTAGTTTTAGGCTCGCTCGCCATTTGTGCTGAAGCACACCACTAATCTACATAATAATACGCTTGTGAGTAAAAAAACCGGAAGTCCAGTAAGAGTACAATACAAATTGATTTGCGCTTGAATTGGCTTCATGAATTATTCCTGAGTTATAGAAACAGTTTATTTAATAATGAAATTAGATCAATATTTTTTATTATTTTGCTATCTATGAGCAGTACAAACTATAAAATTATTACTATTAAAATTCCAGACCTCAACTAGTGGGGCGAGCCCGATCTCTGCTGAAGGGAGAGGTCGGGTAACAGGCCTATACCCGGTTTGTTCCTGCTGAGTCAGCTAATTCCCTTAGCATTTAACCACACTAATCTGATTGGACTGCAACGTACGTTGCAGCAGGGAACAAACCCGGGTATAGGCTTGTTACCCGACCTCTCCCTTCAGCAGAGGTCGGGCTCCGCCCAACTAGACCTCAACCGCGACAAGGCGCTTAATTATGTCAGACAAATTGACACTAACTTCAATGCATATAACTTTTTTTGGCATAAGGTACAGGTTTCAGACCTTACAGAAAAATTAGCTTCCAATAAACTATAGTATTTCCAAGAAATCACACTGTACCCATACGCCTACCTCCCTACCTCGTGTTATGAATTTTCTTATGCGTGGCGGCGGCGTTGTGGCTGTGTTTACCCCACAGAGTTTTTGAAGCCATAGAAGGTATATTAACAATAGATAGCATAAAAAATATATTACAGATTGTGTGGACTGAATTATAATTAGATTTGAGTGTGTTGAAAAAGCAAGAACAAGGTAAACTATAAAAATATACATGTATAAAAAATAATAAAATATTTAATATTTAGGATGGCTCAAATGAGCAGACGGAGATTTTCATTTGATAAAGAAAAAGGTCCTCAAAAGTGCTACCACAACTGCAGCAAAGAAAACTGCAATTTATGTAGGAGAATTACTGTTGGTCAACCAGAGCCTATTTTGACTTCTGCCTAAGACAACATCAAGGATATTAGTTTAGCATCACACATTTCTTTCAATGAGCCCTCAGTTACCCCACATTGGCTACTTAGTAATCTGATAAAGCCATTCAAACATGTACGTGTAAAGTAAAAAAACATGGAACGATCTTACTCAGAAATAGTGGTAAGGTACTTCTGTCGCTGAGTATTGCCTTAAATAAGGCAAAGTCTACTCACACTCATTACCCAGCATCTCAACCCCTCCAGCAGAGTGCCTCGCTCAAATCACTAGAGAATACTGTTCTCAAAATTAATGCTGCTCTAAGGGAACAAATTAAAAAGCTGATTCAAAAAAATAAAATCGCACCTTTTCCTTTTGACCAACTCAATATAGATGATCGTATATCTGGTTAGAAAAAAAAACTATTCATGAGCCAGTGAGTACTAGTGAGTCAGTGTGTGGTAGTACAAAACAGACAGCGATCAATGAAACCAATCAAGCTTTGAGTGCTGAAACCCATCGAGCTGTGAGTGCTGGAACCCTCCCAGTTTGAGTTCTGGAACCCTCCCAGTTTTGAGTTTTGGAACCTTCCCACCTTTGGGTGCTGGAACCTTCCCACCTTTGAGTGCTGGAACCTCCCAGTTTTGAGTGCTGGAACCTCCCATTTTTGAGTGCTGGAACCCTCCCAGTTTTGAGTGCTGGAACCCGCCCAGTTTTGAGTTCAGGTGTCCAGTGAATACTGTCCCCCAGTGAATAATGTCCCCCCGACATAATTCACTAGTGAAAAGGTCCGGCCGGACATTATTAACTAGCGAATAGTGTCCCCTCCGGTGAATAATGTCCCCCTTCCCATTTTTGCTTTCACTTCAGTAAAGTTACCGCGGCTGGTGATTTAAAAGAGTACTCGAAGGACTGCTCAACCCTTCTGATACAGAGGCCTAGGCAGTGCAATTCTGATCACAGTGAGGCAAAAAGCTGAACTTTTTGCCATAATACGACTCTTATGCGTGTAGAAAAATATGTAGCTATGCAAAGAAATTAATTCATGTCTCGATTTATATAGTGAATGTTGATGATTGTTTTTTTTTAATCACATGAAAATTATAATATAATATGAAGGAACAAGCATCTGCCCCAACCTTTAAGCTAGGGGCCAATAGATTTTTAATCAGTTTCACCGAGAAAGCACCGCTGACCAGACAGTCGACTTAATTATTTGTTAATTAGCTGGTTCACTCCTAATCTCCCACTGAGTACCCTTTACCAACAGTATACTTGTTGGATGGAGGAATGGAGAATTACGATCATATTTACGATTTCTTGTACTCTGGAATATACCCCATTTCGTTTACCAAAAACGAAAAACGAGTACTGAGGAGGAAAACCAAGAATTTCAAGGTCTGATAAAGAAAAAAAAATTTGCTATCACTTGTTAGGCTTCATGGGAGTTTGAGTCACCCACCATTTACCTTTACAAGTTCCACTTACTACTAAGCAATCAATTTTGTAGCACTGATTGTTTGTCTAGCTAATTAAGAAGTAGCTAGATTTTAAACAGTAACCTGGATACACTAATTAATGAATGTCTTTTTATTTTATGCTAGAATATGGTAGAGAGAGTGTCAAAGTTTAGCTTCCACTTGTTGGTTACAAAGCAATTTAATCTTGGTCGGCTATGATTTTATTATTGTATGTTTGTTGCAAAAAAATAAAAATTTGTAATACAAGGTTAAGGATGGTCTTCTCTATTACTCCAAGAGTGGAAGTGCCCAGAAGCAAGTTCCTAGAAGTAGTAAAGAGAAGGAGAGAATACTGAAGTCATGCCATGGATCTATTGAAGGTTTATTTATTTAATTTGTACTTGTCAACTGCTACACTTTCGCAGCTTCATTTATAATCTTTCTATAATATTTTTACTCTGTGCTATATATATTGGAAGTTGTGCTTCAATGATTTCTGCTTGTGACCTTAGCATATTAGTTTGGTTCAGGCTGATAAAAAGCAATAGCCAATACTATATTAAAATGTTGTGAACTTTAATAACGCTTCTCATACAGGTGAGGTGCATTATCTGGAAAAAAATGCAAATACAAGGTGTTTAAGTAATAGTTATGCCATGGCCAACGAGGGGTTATGGAATATAACCGTCCAGATCCCGAGGGCGAAGCCCGAGGGATAAGGGCGGTGATATTCCATAACCCTGATGTTGCCATGGCACAACTGTTTTATACCATAACTGTTTTATACCATAGTTGCTGCTACTACTACTCTCTCATATCCACCTATATGGGACCAGCCCTACCACATATAACTCTCCTGCCGCTCTCATACCACAGGAATTTACCACAGCTAGCTGCTTTACTGCTTACTGCTGAGCAGCCCAGGTAGAGTTAGATCTGGAGATAACAGCTGGCAGCTACAATGCTAAAGCAAACTTGCTAAAGTAAACTTGCTAAAGTAAACTTTCTGGCGTGCTTCAATTGAATTTTAATTGAATTTTAATTTTGGGCCAGAAACACGGAAGAATTCGCTTGACACCGGGAAAATATCATAGCCCCAGGAAGAATTCGCTTGACACCGGGAAAATATCATAGCCCCAGGAAAAATCACCGGGAAAATATCACTTTTAATCCATGGGTGTTACCGCAGCAACCATGGTATAAGTCTTTATAATTGCTAATATTTATAGCTGGTCACCTTGGAACGGACAAAACAGCCCAAAAAATCAAGGAGCGTTTTTATTGGAAAACCCTATGGAGTGATGTTCAAGACTACATTTATAAGTGTGAGGCCTGTCAACGAGCGAATGATGCTAAGTTTCAAAAGGCAACTGAACTTCTCCACCCTATACCCATAAAATCTGAAGTATGGAATCAGGTAAGTATTCACAACTAATGGTTTTATTTGAATGATTACAGTAACATTAACTTTTGCAGATCGGTATCGACATTGTTGGTCCTCTACCAGTAACATCCAAAGGCAACAAATATATTATTACTTTGGTGGATTATTTTTCCAAATGGCCGGAAGCAGAACCATTGTCTGACAAGAGTGCAAAATCAGTTGCTTTATTTCTGTTCAAAATGTTTTGCAGGTAGCTATTTGCTCATTAGCCAAGCTATTAGGTTTTTGATTAAATCTTGGTATAATAATATGTATATAGATTTGGATGTGCTAAAGTTGTAATTTCAGACCAGGGCAGAGAATTTGTCAACCAAGTGAATCAATATTTGTTTTCCATTACCCAAACAGAACATAGAGTCACATCCGCATATCATCCCCAAACAAATGGAATGGTTGAACGATTCAATCAAACTTTGCAAAGGTCTCTTGTGAAAATTGTGAATAACAATCAGAATAATTGGGATGAGAAACTGGATGGAATTCTATTTGCATACAGAACCTCCCAACACCAATCCAGCAAGTGTACTCCTTTTGAGCTAATGTATTGCCGGTGAGTGCAATTACAAAATCCGAATTTCAATAATGTTGATGAACTTTCCATTTAATGACTTTAGTAAGGCTATCATTCCTATTGAAATGGAAACTGCTGGAGATCACACAAGCAAGAATGATAGTGATGTTACAGATAACACGATGGAGGTGTATGTAAAGAAAATGAATACCTTCAGAGATTCTATTTATGCTGATGCCAAAGATAACATAATGAAATCCCAACAGAAGCAAAAAAAAGACTACGATAAAAAAAGGAGAAAGATGAAGGTATGCATGCATATAGTTTGCACACCTTTGTCCATATGAAGTATTATTTTTCCAGTATATTACAAAATGCTCTAATAACAATGTTATCGTAACATATATAGGGTCTGGAGCCTGGAACCATGGTACTACTGAGAAACAGTGCAAGAGATACTAAGAAGGGTGACAAGCTTATACAGCGTTGGCTTGGGCCATACAAGATCATGGAAGACATTGGAAAAGGTCGATATGTGCTAAAAAATGCTGCATCTGGCAAAACTCTCAAAAAAGCTTTCAATAGATGCAGGTGAGTGTATTCCAAGATATGTAGCAATGTAACATTTAATTATTTACAAACTGCATCATTTAAATATTTTATGTATTTTTTTAGAAAACAGCTATATTTTTTGTCAGCAATAGCTAACTTGTTATATCATATGTGACCGTCTGTGGGAAAATTGGGAACAACTTTGCACACATAAACATTGGGAAAGGATCAATTTAATTAGGGAACAGCTAAGGTGCATATATTGACTACTTTTAATACTACGGCTTTAAAACTCAGAGATCTCTATTTATGGTTGCCTACAAATGTGTACGTGTGAATGAAAAAATTGTATAGGGCCATCGTTATGCCGATTTTCCTGTAGATAGTCACATATAAGTCACTGTAACAGATTTTTTCTTCTATTTGACAGATTGAAGGAGTTTTTCAGAAATCCCAATTCTCAACCCGTAGAATTAAAAGAGAATGACATCTTTCAATATGGTAGTAGCGATGAAGATTGCCACAATGATCATAGTATAAGCTCTTCTTCACCACATACTGAAGAAAGACTGGAGAATTCAGTGACTTCTCGTCACAATGTACAAGTCATATCTCCATATGGCTCCCATTTGGAAGAATCACAGTGTTTGTCAGAATCAGATGGACTATCACAAAAATCTCCACTCCCTGAGTTGCATAACCCATCTTCAAAACATTATAAATTAGTCAGCAGAGAGGAGCAGTTAAAAAATTATGTTGTAGAATTTCAAAGAATCAGCACAGAAAGTCTTGTTTCGAGAATTTCTGCATTTATACCCCTTCTTGAAAAGATAAAAGTTGGGAAAGTAAGTTAAGAAATTAGAGCAACCCTAAATCCCCCTAACCGGGACTTTTCATTACAAAATGCTCCTAGTTTACTGCATGAGTACTAGGTAATCAGCTAGTTCGATTACTTTTTGTGTGCTGAACTAGAATTAGGTAAACAACTGGGGAAGTTATTATCAGAAAGACTTTATCAAGGCTGGGTGATGGGAACTTTTTGGGCATCTACCGTAACTCTAGCAGGCTGAGATAACAACCATGAGATGACATGAGCTATCTAACCGGTCACGAACCTAAAAATAACATTGTGAAGATATCTATATAGAATATATTATATATATAATATATATTTGTATTTTTTTTTCAGATGCTGGAACATCAATGCCCAAGTTATGGCGAGTTCATGAAAATGTCATGTAGGAAGCTTCGTATGTTAAATTATTGAAAAGAGAGTCAATTTTTAATTATCATTTTTACTTGCAGAGATTTTGAAAAATAGAACCCATTCCATTACATGTTTAAAGATATCCCAATTTGAGAAAGTCACTCAGTTCATGACCTTCAATTTTTGTTGCAATGATAAGTCAATCTCGGTAATGAACATAAGCAGTTAGTTATGTATATTTAATAATTATATTTATGATATCTAGATATTTTCATACACAATGGACATCTTGCTACCTGAAGTTATATGTCTTATCATTATGGATGTGTTCAAAGTTAGCAGAAATGAGGTATCTATAGTTCTTTCATTCTCATTTAGTAAAATACAAGTTTTTGTATCAATTTTCTCTCAACTAGGCAGGAGATATTATGTACATGTATGTAAACAAGCATCAATGTGTACCTTCACAGAATAAGACTCCAACATCAGGTTTGTTAAAGTGGCTACTATGTCTGTTATGTATAATGCCATTGTTTTTTAGCTTCTGTTTTGAGTCCAGAGAGCTGGAAATTGTATCAGGAACTGCAAATGAAATTTAATGGTGTGTTAACTCTCAGTTTCACAAGGCATAGATATTAAACAAATGCTTGTTATTGTTCATTGTAGTTAAGAAATATGAGGCACCTGAAGGCAAAGAGACTGAGGGGAGTAATGAATCATCTAAAATTAACCTTCAAGGTAGCTAAAGCAAAATACCCTCTATGTATTAGACATTGCAATAAGATTTTAAGCCAATCATTATCACTTTTTTGTGAATTTTCAGATTCTTGTGAAGCTGGTTCTATTTTTCCTGACCTTGTCGATCAAAGCACTTTGAAGGTGAGTTATTTTGAATCGGTTTTGTATTCGTAAACTAAAACTAAATAGATACGCTTATTAGTGTTAATAAGCATTTTTTCAGGAAAGCTCTTAGCAGATATTAAGTTATCTAGACAGTGTAATATAAAATTTTGTGATGTATATGATCAAAGAAGGGCTTGCTTCTTCATATCTTGGTGTAGCGAACAAGGCATTGTTTTTAACAGAGTTGGCATACTCTCACTAGCAGTTCAAGAATCACTGGGTCTCATACCGCTGAAAATAATTCAATAATAGCTTTTAAAAGAACAACAATATTCATCAACATAAATTTTGTCAACTTTAATATTAAGTTCATGTTAGTGTTAGTTATAGTTTTAGTTAGATCTAAGAATTTTTTAATTAGCTTTAGTCCATGATGTGTTAAAAGTGTTGGAAAATAACTACCACTAAATTAAAGAACGAAAAGTTGTTCAAAAAAACTAATTAGAACTATCTAGCTCAAAAGGATAAACTAAACTACATGACTGTTTTTGTAATAGCATGACAGTGATAACATTATTGTAGTTCTTGCATATTTTGCATTTGTTTCACTAGTTGTGTGGGCAACTGGAATCTCAAAGATGGCACATAATTTTCCAATTTGGAAGTGCATGGACTCATGACAAAATAGCAGAGTAACAATCACATTATGCCATTTGTATCATACTAGTGAAAGTTTATCCACTTTGTATATACCATTGCTTTCATCAGAATCATGTAACTGAGGATATTAATAAGGACATGTTTGTGAATAGCTACTTTAACATCTTTCTATATATGGTTTCTTTCCTCCTTGTAATCTTGTGAAATGCAGACTAATTGTAACTGTACAAACTGCAGTCATTGTAAGGGGCATCTACTTATAAAAATGTTTTAAATTAATAATTAGTAAACCTCTGAAATGGTCTATTTCCTTCTGTAAACTTCGTGCTTCATGACAGAAGTTAAGAGTTCTCTCAAATAAAAATGTAGTTAAATTTACAAGGAATCATAGATAATGCATTTTAAGCCAGTTTAGGCTTCTGGCCTGTAGTTCTACAAGTCAGCCCTTTAATACATACCCAGCCACAGAAGTACAATTTCAACCAAGGAATCTCAAATGCAGAATCTCCTTCAGTGTGCTGCCACCAGAAATAATACTCTTGAATGCTCACTGCTTTGTTTCTAATACTTTAGCTAGTCCCTTTACATAATCCCTGAGTTAGGGTGGAAGGTTGTTTAGAGATAGCTAATTTATTTTTAAGTTTAAAAAATGTGATTACAGAATGGTGCATAGTGGCGCACAAACTGAGTAAAGATTTAAAGTGGGATTCTCCAGGCCAGTGAATTCAAATTAAGCCTAGTGTGAGATAAATAAAAATAATTGGTGCAAACTTTCCCAATGGGTGACCACGCCCCCAAATTGCCTTTAAGCATAACTCTCATTATGTATTGTTTATATTGACGTAATCTTTACACTCACACAGAGTAAATGTTTGGCAGGAGTCTTGATAACTAAGATTAAGAGCTCATACAGAATTGATTATTATAATGTTAAAAAAGCATTGACTTAACCTAATAATTGTACTATATTATAACTGAAATTTAGGTTTTATAAAAACCTAAGTAAAAGAAATTAAAATTTACAACTTGAATATGAATTAATGTTAAGTAACTATAACTCCCATTTGTAACTAATTCATGCTATATTGCATTGTTGTCAACAATACTAAATTAATTTTTCTTCAATACGTTTTTGTAATCATAATGTAACTGTGGCATTCCCAATTAAATACCTTAGAGTGTATTTTTAAATAAAACAGATAAACGGACTGGTATGATTTCATTTAAAATAATTGAAATCCCTTAATAACTCATTACAAAAGTTACACAGTAATCTTAAATCACAAAAGTATTAGCACCACTAATACTTGATACTGATTTTAAGTAATGAAATAGAGCTTTATAGACAAAGCCTTTACAGAATCTTGGCTTCAATAGCAACATTACTCAAGGAATTAACAAGCCTTCAATAATTTTTTTTTTTTTATCATTTACGAACACTAAAAATCACACCACAGCATTTATAGCTACAACCAATTATTAAATACACTTTAAAATTCTTTCTCTCCTACTTGCATGCTTTTTGTTAAAATAATTGTATAATATTTAACTCACTAGACCAGCAGGCAACTAATTGCATGTTTCCTTCCAGTAAATGTTTACTTTTAAGGTTTCTTGTCACACTAGGGTGACTTCTCATACATTAGCCATTTCAGCTTCAATTACAACTATGATTTTCCTTTTCTTTCAAAGTAGATAAATAAGCATTTTGTTTTCTAGTATGAAAGCCAAAGTCTCTATCAGACATGTTTTTAACACAATATAAAAAGTAAGGGATATTGAAATATATTAAAAAGGGGATGAGGCCAGCCTCATCCTAAATAGCCCAACATAATAAAACACAATGTCCAAGGTATCCACTTCTGGTTGAAAGCTTGTATATTTGAACTAACCTAATAAGGAGAGAGAATAATCATTTCTCAATTAATTATTGTAGAGGTACCGGTATTAAAGAAACTCACGGGCATATATACAGCAAGAATAAATTTGCAAAAAAAAAGAAAAAAAAAGAACTAAACATCAAATTCAAGCAGTGGTACTTCTCCATAATACTTCCCCATCCTAATATAGGCCTGGCAAGACCCACCCTGGCACTTACATACAATGTTTACCTCACAAAAAAAGTTGATGAAAATGTGCACAAAATGGCCACTGAGTTCTGGAGTACTCAACTGTTAGAAATATACTCTCATCAGGAAATACATTTAGATAGATGTGTATCGCTCAACCAATATTTGTACATGGTACAAATTTAGCATGTGGCGAAGTAGTCTACCATTGGTACATAATAACAATATCAAATAAGGCCTAGCATTTGCTGAACTTGTTTATATAGAAGTTATCAGGATAACAAATGAGTAGTGCATCCATCAAATCACATTATTTGATTAGCTTGAAGGTGATGCGCCCCAAAAAATAAATATATCTCTTCCCAGAGCGATATTTCTTGCCCCATTTCCTGATCTGGGAGATCATAAAAATGTTGTAGAACACCTGTTCGGAAGCATAACGGAAAAAAAATATGATAGTAATGCAATGTTACACAAAAGGATGCAGTGAACTTGTAAATTGTAGCTAATTGCTGTTGCTATCAATGGAAATGCGTACTCAGTCTGGTTTTTGTGGTGCACAAAGAATAGACGAAAGATTAATCTTATGACATTAGATGTAATAACTCTAAGATATTTGCTTCCTTATTCAAATTAGTGTGGTACTTCTTCAGTACAAAATGCTGTTCTTCTGATGTGTGTTTCCAATGAACCCCAGAATACCAATGCCTAAAAGCAATACTGTCATAATTATTTGCTATTTTCTGGTAGTTAGCACTTAAGAACTAAGTGTAACAATCCAAATATTACCATCATGAACAATTTGAGGCCACCAAAGAATCTGTAGCTACAACGGTTTCGGAGAAATCACAATTATAATGACCAATGATGGGGAGTACATACCATATCTCCTCGAATAGACCACGCTCGGTCAAGCCTACAAACCGTGCGCGGACTAATCGAGGGCGCGGTCTATTTCCTTTACCGTTCAGTTTTGCAAACTTCCTGTTTAAATAGAGTGCGTGCGGTTGCTGCTGCGCCGCTCACTGTGCCCCACCCAGTCTTTGTTTGTCATTTTGTCAAAACATTAACAAGAAATACAGGTACTATAAATTGATAGCTACCTAGTTCAGCTAAAGCTAGTAAAATGTCTCAGTCACTCATCGTCTATATCATGCACTCTTTGTACTCTTCCTGATCATGAACTCCAGCATCAAGGTCGGCAAAGGGGTCGTCTGCTTCAACATTGGTAGCACGATTGAGACGGGCGGTTTCCTTCTCGATAGTGTCGGCAGCAGAGTGAGCAACTTGACCAAGTTTGAGGGAGTGAATTTGTCCATCCTGAGAGCCATCTGTGTTGGAAGTTATGCCACAGACTAAGAAGGAGTTTACAATCACTTCTGTAGTTACAGAACTCCAAGCTTGCTTCACCCAATCCAAACAAAAACTCTCATCAGGAGCTCTCATGTTGCCAGCAGCAGTGTAGGACTTGTTTCCAGAGGACATCCACTGATTGTATAGCTCACGGTTAGCAGCCTTGAATGGCTTATTCCAGGATACATCAGCATGTTGCAAGTGACTAGTGAGGTCACCAGGAATCAGGGCCATATCTGTCCTGTAGTGTACTGACATGCTCTTTTACCTTGTCAGTCATGTGGCACCTAATTAAATTGTGTATGCCAAAAAATGTTTAAAAATGTATTAATTTAAAAAAATATTTGTACCTGTAGGCATCCCAAACTAATAACCGACGACTGAAGCTGAGACGTCCCCAAACCGAGTCAACCCACTTTACTGTCAGTTCTTCGTTCATCCAGCCATTTCGACTATATTTGACAACAACCCAAGATATTTTGGAAAGTGCAGATATTGGGCGAACTCCTTTGAACACAACAAATGGCTTCAGCTTCCTACCATCTGCCATTGCTGCTAGGATGATAGTGAAGCGACCTTTATCATGTCCAGTAGTACATACACTCACAGACCTCTCTCCAATACGTGATACAGTGATGTCAACAGGCATGTCTAGCCAGAGAGGAGTCTCATCCATGTTCCCATACTCATTCTCATCTTCCTCACATGAAGAATGAAGGAGGAGGGCGACATTGGGAATCTGATCTTGAGGAAGTCTCTGACTAACTGTGGTTCTTCTTCTTAAAGAGAAGCTATTTCTCTTAAGGAACTTCTCTAACCAACCCCTACTAGCAGTGAACTCTCCATTCCCATCATATAATTCAACGGCATTCCTCTGGATGGCAGTTCTGGTGACTCTGAGATGTCTACCTCTCTGCTGTTCGATCCAGGCAGCCAGAACTTCTTCCATGTCCTCAGCATGGGGTTTACGACCTCCACCAGGCAAACGCTGACTCTTCGAAGTTAAAGACCCAAGTTTACTCTTTTGCCTCCTCCAATCCCTCACACTACTCTCTCCAACATTAAAATTTCTGCCTGCCTCTCTATTGTTATGTTTTTCAGCATACTCGATTACCCTCAGTTTAAATGCTGTATCATAGAATTTTTTATTTTTTATAGGTAACCTCCTGGTAGATGAACTGCTGCCTGGATCTGAAGTATGTACCTCGTCCATCCAAAACTAAAATGCACACACCAGTTACTACAGTACAAATTACAATGCAATAATGGTACCGGTATTTCAATTTTTAGTACGCGATCGGGTAAATATCGTCAATTAAATTAATTTGGTAATGGTCGTCAATCATTTAGTCAATTGCGCGGTCTATTCGAGGGCATGTACTATTACTTTCAGTAAGACAAACGATGCGAGGTCTAATTGAGGGCGCGGAGTAATCGAGTAAATACGGTATTCATCTTTCAGTTCCACACCTTGAAATTTCTTCTCTCCTACCACCTGTGTCTTGTGGTTTTTCAACAAGGCTTTCATTTCTAGGATAGAGATATAACATAAAAAAGTCCAAAAAAAATTATTTTTCCAACAACTATAAATTCGTTAACCATTTTTCTACGGTTTAATTTAGCAAAATGTTTCTAATAGTTTCATAAAGCCTGGAACTAAACAGCTCCAGGATGAATGTATTCATTATTTAAATTTTAGAGAACCCATAATTCCCACCAAGGAATATGCCATATTCATTGCAGGTCAGTACCATGCTTTAATACATGTCGGCTGTTACCCCTCCCTACTACTTACCTATACCTTCTCATTAATGTGCCGACCCGACTCCACAAGGTGGGGCCACAGCAGCGTGTGCTGTGTGTGTTGTATGGCGGGGGGTGCAGGGCCTGCTAGCTCCACCCCTTTTTCGTCTCCTAATGGAGCCGTGGGGTTAGAGCTGGGGTTTTACTCCAGCTAGGCCCTGACCCTGTCACGTCGCTGGGGTTTCCCCCTTTGCGACGGAGTAATATGGAGTGGGTGGGTGGGAAAATCTAGTTCTTTCTCCCTTGGTTTTCCGTGTGCTCCCAAAAACTGCTGTATGTACTGCTCATGCGCGCCACTCTAACCCGCCTAACTTAGCCCGCGCCACTGTGGCCCCCTCATCACCTGCCTCGTATATTAACTCAGTTTAATGAGGCATTAAACAGTATTTAATACATGTCGGCTGTTACCCCTCCCTACTACTTACCTAAACCTTCTCATTGATGTGCCGACCCGACTCCACAAGGTGGGGTCACAGCAGCGTGTGCTGTGTGTGTTGTATGGCGGGGGGTGCAGGGCCTGCCAGCTCCACCCCTTTTTCGTCTCCTAATGGAGCCGTGGGGTTAGAGCTGGGGTTTTACTCCATCTAGGCCCAGAATGATGGTGGGCGCAAGCCACCAACCCCCAAAGGCTCCGCCCCCCCCCCCTCAGCCACCACCATAGTCTCCTCTTTTCTTTTTTCCTTTTTTTTTTTTTTTCAAGTCTCTCTCATACATATATATAAATGAATGTATATACACATACAAATAGGCATCACACCTACTAGCACTCATGGTGCACACAATAATCTCGAATAATATGCCAGTTCATTTCTTGGTATCTTTATATACTGCAAGTACGCAAGGCTCCTCCATCGTCCCAGCGTCTTGATAACTGAATCTTCAAAGCCCTTTGCCGCTGCCGTCGTTGCCGCTCCAATACGACAGCTGTGCCCACAGTATTTTGCCTCATCCAGGCCTGCCTCCTGCAGGGCCTCTCTCACTCTGGTTACGAACCGCTGCCTGGTCAGTGGCAGCCCACTTGCAAACATGAAGAGTGGGCCTGCCTTCTTTCCCCTCACTACAAGGTACCGAAGCAGTGCAGACACTGGGCAGAGAACCGCGGACGTTTTCCCAAGAAACAGGTCTATCCCCTTTCGGAATGGGTCGGTCTTGGACTGTTTGATCCGGACTCTGACCACTCCTGGACAGCTTGGATCGTCCACTGCCACATCGTGTACGCTCAGATGAGCCGTGGGATCATACCCGTTGTCCCCTGGCACTGTCATCTCCCCTATCCAAAGAAAGCCAAAGAAAGCTAGGCAGCATGCTGCCCAGGTGTCTGGGTCCTGCACCCTCCGCTCCCACACTCTCTTTAGACCTCAGTATTGGGGGTGTAATTGGTAGCCTCTCCGATTTTTTATTGTTTTTCTCACTCTCGCACCTTTTCACCCCCTTCAGGATGTATTCCAGCCTGTGGAGCATGGACGTGAATGGATCCCCCAGACCCTCCTGGATGTGTAGATGGTGGATTGCCGATAAATACGCCTTAATAGTTGCATGCCTCAGGCCCAAATGTGCTAGATACAACACGTAGCGACACAATGTCTCTTCCGATGCAGGTGCTGCCCCCAACCCTTTGTCTCTGCAGAAAGCGAGAAACCTCCCCTGTGCACTGTGGTAGGACCTCTTTGTAGAGTCAGCTAGCCCTCTTGAAAAATATCTTGCAGCAAGCTGATCCAGTCCCTTGAGGTCCAGTCTGGTTTTTGATGAATCAGCGCCTGAATTAGTCCTTGGTGTAGTATGCTTGGCTGGCTTCTTGCTCCTGGCACCTGCTGAACAAAGGAAATTACATTATCTCTTGACAATGCATCTGCTGCCCCATTGTCAACCCCGGGAATGTGGCTACATCATAGGCTCCAACCGTCCCGAAATGTCCGGGACCGTCCCGGATTTGTTAACTTTGTCCCCGGTCCCGGAAGAGACTACTATTTGTCCCGGAAACCCGGAAAGTTACTTTAACCGGCAAAAGGTAAAGGGTGTCTCTACGTGAAATGGGAAAAGATCGTCAGTATCACAAATGCAGGAGTAGATTCACGGTTATTGTAGAGATTGACATGAGCGATTGTGGTCCTCCTAAGCTTAAAAGAGCCAGAAGACAATGCCATTTTGATTTTAGCTGGCTTCAACAATTCCCTGGTATAGGTAGAAGCTCTAAAGGTAAAAGCAGTAATAAAGTAGTGGTTATTTACTACTTTCTAGCTAGCACAACAAACTTTGTGTAATAATGACTATAAAATAAATACATAAACAAAAGCAACAGCAATTTACTATTACAATGAACAGTCATTTAGTGTAGGGAATAATGTTGGATATATATTTTGATACATCAAATGTAAATCTCTTCCAAGGTTTGAGGTAGTTGTATACAACTATCGTAAAACTTAGATGAACTAGAATAAAGTTCCATGCAATATCTCTGTCTTCATTGAGTAAGCACTTGATAATTAAAAAATTCATTATTCTTTTCCCCAATTTTTTTTAAACTTTCAAAAATCCAATATAATTTAAATGCTACACAGCCTTAGTCTTACTTATTTAGTTAATTAGTGGCGGGCGTGGCTATGGTCCCTGAAGCTCCTTTGGAAAAGTTGGAGGGTAACATGACTGAGTGATATTATAATTTGCTGTGAAAAAGAACAGTGCTCTCATGAGGTGCATTGCTGACTCCATCTTACTTCTGCCTGAGTTGACTATTGAGACAACTGCGGCATTATCGCAGCGACATCTCACTGTTTGTCCACTCCACATTTTACCCCAGGTTGCAATGCTAAATATCACCGGAACTAGCTCCTTCACTGTGATATGCACATGGTCCCATGATTTTGGCCATTCAAACTGAAACCATTCACCTGACGAGGTATAAGCTCCACACCCCCATGAGCCAGATGCATCTGAGGTAACCATGACCGACCATCTAGACTGTACCGCCCCAGCCATCATGCCTACCCCATTCCACCTGGGGAGGAAGGAGGACAACCACTGTAGATCAGATCGGAAACCAACATTCAGTCGGATAACTCGCTCCATTGACCTCACTAACTTTGAGAGGTCTATCATCCTACGCAGAAAGGATCTGCCTGGTCTGACCACGCAGCAGGCGTGCTGCAGCTGGCCAATTAACGACAACAGCTGCCTCTTCATACAGGTCCTCGGCTCCCCCACTCCCTGATAGTCCTTTGTAGGCGTAGTAGCTTTTCCTCTGGCAGCCTCAACACCCCAACCTCCGCATCGATCACAATACCCAGGAACACGATCGTCCTTCCCGGGCCCTCTGTCTTGTGAGCCGCAATTGGGAAACCAAGCTTCGTGAGTACTTGGTATCCTTTACCCAACACGGCCCTGCCTTCAGCCATGTCTGGTGGGCCAAAGAATAAGAAGTCATCCAGATAATGGAGTGCGTCAATTCCTTCCCGACCCATGATCCACTGTGCTGCATCGGCCAGGGCATTAAAATTTTTAGGTGCTGACCTCAGGCCAAATGGCAGCACTGTATCGACGAATACTTTACCCTTCCATCGCATGCCCAGTAGGAGCCAGTCGTCAGGATGCACTGTGATGTTGCGATACGCACTTTCAATATCCGCTTTTGCCATGAGCTCCCTCGATAGCAGCCTACGTACCGCATCGTCCACTGACGGGTATTTCAATGTACAGAGCTCTGCCTCAATACCGTCATTCACACTTGCCCCTACCGGATGGGACAAGTCCACAATTAGCCTCCATTCCCCTGGTTGGTGAGGCTTGGGAATAACCCCAAACCGGCTAATATGCAGGTTGGGGAACTGTGAGCCATCGAATGGGCCTGCAACTCTGCCCCACCTGCCTTCTTTGGCTAAGTATCGATCTACCACCTCTGGGTGATTCTCTGCCAATTTCATATTCACGGTGGCACTCCTGCATGTCTGCCGAGAATAGTTAAAACCAATTCTGAATCCATGCTGAACACCCTCCAGAATGTATTCCTTAAAGCTGGCGTCTGGGTGGTCTCGTAGCAAATCCTGGAACGTCGCAGCATCTAGAGGAGTATTCACTGATCGTGTACCTAGAGGCCCCATAGCCTGTGGCTGCTCTGCCACTCTGCATAGTCACCAGACTGCGTGTGTATTTGTATAGACCTGTACACATGCCACAGATACCAACCACAATGGACTTTGCCAGTAACAACACCAGACCACCCTTTACCACATCTACCCATCACCCACTAAATTCAACTTAATCAGGACATGTGGACTGGTGATGGAAAAACATACCAACATCTTATTGAAGTTAAAAAAATATACGGAATCTTGTTTAAAAAACTGTTAATATATCCAGGAGAATGGCATATATTGGCAAATTTTCAGCCGGTGTTAATGAAAATATATTACTATGCAGGACTAAAGCAACTGGCTCAGGCATGTGGTTTTAGAGCAGAAACATTACGGTCACTAGAAAAATGTTCTAACTTTTCAAGAACCCATACGTTCTTGCTTCAAGCCTGGCAAGCTTTGTTTTGAGCTTCGATTGCTTCAGTTAATCCTGACAAACCTACACAGGATGAATTTTCATTTGATAATTCAGAAGTGCATGAGATACTAAAATCAGTGGAATCGTTCTTGTTCAAAACAAAATTCAACCTATCATTCCACATAAATGTAGAAGAGAAATGTATATCAGATGATTCAATAAAATTTTGGTATCAATTTATATTTCGTGATTGCTTATGTTACATTCAGCTATTCATAGCCATCAGGTGCCCAAATTGGGATTTGCGATGCTCATCATTAAAACAAATGGCCCCTCTTTTCTTTGCTTACGATCGAACAACTTATCAACGTCTGATACCATACAGTGGCAGAGATACTGGGGGGGCAGGGGGGACGATCGCCCCCCCACTCTTTCACTAGGGAGGGCACAGCCCCCCCCACTTTTACACTACAAAGAGCAGAGGCCCTATTTTATATTAGGAGAGTGATAGCCACCCCTATCCCTAAACATTTTTCAAAAGTTGAGGCCATACTCTTATGTAACTGACTATCTCACCTTTGTTATCACCTTTCATATCCACTGACTAAGTAGCTAGTACCGCTGTGGTTAATTAATCAATGCAGCTGCTCTTTGAAGGGAGAGAACTAGCTAGTAATGGCAAAGAAACAAACAAGTTTGCTGAGTTTCTGGTCAAGCACACTATTATTCGTATATTTTCAGCTGGTACTCCTGATTCATTGTCATTTTTATAAACTTTTTTGTTCTTTATTTTTGTCACGATCCAGGCTCATAATTTTTTTGCATCCTCAAAACGCAGTTTTGATTTCCTAAGCAATTTCTTTATTATGCCCCAGTTATTTTCTGCCCCCCCACTTTTGAAGTGGTGTTTCTGCCACTGCCATACCACCTGGCAGATATACAACAATATCCACCGGAATTATTAAAACACTTCAAAAGTTGTTTCACCATGATTTGAGCAAAATAGAAGAGATAAGGGAAAAGAATTACAATCTCACAACCATATAATATTTACACTAGCCACTGCTATTCCTGATAACTGGAAGTCATTTATTGTTTGTCGTAAATGCAAATATTACATAATTGAAGCTTTAGGATTGTCTTTTATGCAAACTTTAAGACAACGGCTGCTTCAGGGGCAAACCTTGTACTTAAGTGGGTGATTTGCTCAAACTAGCCCTACACAAGTGTGTAAGTTTTCTGGTGATTCTCTACCTTTGATTTTGGCTACATATTCATCTGACTCTACAGAAGCTGATATGCGGATCTGGAGACATGTTTATAAAACTGAACGTACACATATTTTAATATACTCACCAGACACTGACGTGTACAACATTGGCTTGTCGATGTCCACTTGCATTTCTTCCAAAGAAATCATAATACAACTCAATGTTCCACATTCACCAACTTGTTCTTACATCCATCTCAATAACTTGGTGCTTGCACTTGAATATGACCCTGATCTAGCAAGTCTTCCTCGTCCTAATTTGAATAAAATTGTCCAAATGTTATTCATTTGCTCAGGATGCGACTACATCTCCTATTTTCATGGACATGGAAAAGCTGTTTTCTTTAATAATTTTTTCCAGCGTGCACAATTTATATCTGATCAATGTGTAGATGGTTTATTGTCGGATATTATAGAAGACACGAGAAAAAGGATTCTTGGCATTCTTAAGACTCATCGGAACATTGTATTTGAAAAAACATATTTCAGCTATGTCGCCAATAAAGAATGTTGAAACACCACAACAATTATTTAATTCTTTACAAGCAGCAAACAGCATGGACAAACACATCATATGGTACAATACCATACGAGGAATAGTCAGTGAAAGAATATCTGACGAGAGAGAGAGAATGCCAACTCATACTTCAATGTGGCGTCACTGGCTTCATTGTTGCTGAGTTGGACTTATGTGGGACAACTCAATACAACAAAATATTAATGACTTCTTGCTTTCACCTGAGACCAGTGAATGGATTAAAGATTTTGATAAGTTCAATTTTGATTGGGAAAGTAGTGAGGTAAAAGAGAAAGTTCAGGATACTATAGATATCTAATGAGAGGTAATTCTTTACCCATTTGACACTTCATTCAGGAAAATCAGTGTTAAAGCCGAGCTGCAGTCGGTGGTAGAAAGTAAATTCAAAGTGGAAAAGGCAGGGGGGGGGAGGGGGGGGGGGGGGGGGGGGGAAAGGAACACCATGTATTGCAAATAATTTATTTTTAATATTAGCTTAACTGAACTAAGTAAAACAGTCATAGTGATGAAAGTTTAATAGAAAATGATTTATGATGTAGCTATAAGTAAAAAAAAAAATTCCTTCATTTCTTGCAATGAATTCCTTAACAGTGTCTGTCAGGTTGAAGTTGTCTGCTTTGTTTTCACATGCGTCAAAATAATATAGTATCATACAAGTGCTCCACTTTTATCAGGTTCATCGTCTTTATCCAAGAAGCCAAACACTTTCCATATGACAGTAGTAATCAATTGTATTCTGTAGTTAGTACTGGTATTGTGATAAGCAGCTTGTTTGTTAGTTTTGAAAATAGAATTGAATTCATGAGCCAATAAATATTATTAAATTCAATTACAAGGTGTAGTAAATGAGAATGTTCCTTGGTCCCTGGTGCCCCCCAAGCCATAAAACTGGGGAGTGGGGCTGTGCCCACCTGCCTACCCTCCCCCCCCCCCCCCCCCAATTTCCATCACACCTGGCTGCAGCCACAACCCAGCCAATGAGCTTAGTTTTTCAGAGATATGTACACTGTTCAACTGCTGTTTTGTAAATCCACGGCCAGGAATAATGCGAATAAAGCTGGTAAGTTTTGAAGGTAGGTAAAGTCGAAACAGCTTCATTAATAATGAATGACATTAGCATAAAAAAGCTCCCCCCAAAACAAAATGTGACCGTCTACAGGAAAATCGGGCACAACGCGGCCCTGACGAAAAATTTTTTTTTGCACTTACACACTCCTCGGCAAGCAGATATTTAGCTCTCCAAGTTTTATCGCCGTAGCTTTAGCCATTCCCGCTATATATCACCTAACCGTTCCCTTCGTTAGGCATATTTAATACAATTTTAAGAACTAAATCGATCTTTTTGCGACGTCTACGCATGCCGCGTTGTGCCCGATTTTCCCATAGACGGTCACAAATATAGAATCATAGCTATTTAAAACTTACAAAAGCAGCATCATCTCCTTTCTTAAAAGTAATGTGCTTTAGCTTCACAGCTTTCAAACAGAGATGGCAATGTACTGTGTCTTTGGCTTCATTGTAATGAAGCCAGGTCCAGCGCTGAAACCAACTGGCTTGAAAGCAACGTTCCACTCCAGTCTTTTTTCCAAACATTCTCTTAGGAAAACTGAAGGTTAGAGGCTGATGTGGAAGCTCTGGAAGATTTCCCAGAAAATCTTGGTCAGCAATTCCATCGTTGTTACCACTAGGCGGGGAAGCCATAATCTGCTGCGCGAGAGCTACAAGATCGACGGGAGCAACTACTAACCACGCGTGCGGTGAGACCCTTTACCGAAACAATCAATGATCCAATCCAATTGACACACCCACCTTTCTAAAAAAACGGTCCGACCAAGGTCGGACTGGTCGGACTATCTACTACGGCCCTGAGACAACCGTGATGCTGTAATTGGTTTTGTGTCATCAATACTATTGAAATTTCAATTTGGAAAAATGAATACTGTGCAGAAACTTGTCTCCTTGATACTTTATGCTGGACATTGTGGAAAACAGGTATGTTAGGTATAAAAAAATCGTGTGACTGTTATAGATGGTTGTTTATACATATAGGTGTTTGAGCGGCTCCAGAAATTGCACATATCAGTTTCTCACTCTACTCTTGGACGAGCATTGACTGCAATAGGGTCTAGCTTTGGTGAAGAGGTACATAAATGGAGGAAATTGTTGCTAACTCTTTTACAAAACAGTGCGGTAAGAAAAAAAGAAAAGAAAGATGTGTAAATTGTTATTAGTAATAATCTATTTCAGGATACCTCCAGTGCAAGAGCTGAAAGCAACTGCATTACAGAAACTGGTGAGGACTGGAGTGACTCAGGAAGTAGTGATTCTATTGACAGTGACAGTGAAAGTGAATTGGAAGAAAACGATGGAGATAGCCCTATTCTATTGTGTGAATGGTACCTATCGTTCTCTGAGGAAGAAGGTGAAAGTGACAATGATGACAGTGATGCGGAGAGTATTCCTCCTATAGCGTCACCTCCAGAAGTACTTGAGCCCTGTCACTTCATCACAAGGATATCTGGCTCACAAAATGAGTGCTCTGGATTCACGATCTGTGGAGACAACATAAATAAGACCGTGAAGGCACGTTACATGAGAGTTGACAGAAAAAACTTGTCACTGCATTACTTCCATTCTTATGCTGTACTGAACAGAATTGATGCCTCTAGCCTATCGGATATTGTTCCTGATGTGAGAGGACTTGACTTGGAGGTAGTCTAAGTGGCAAATTCCTTGTTGCCTAGTAAAGGTGATGACGCAGTGATGCGATCCAATATGGCAACGTTAGTTTCTCGAGTATTGGTAGAGAACTTTGAGTATTTCAAATTTGCTTTTGAGGATGTAGTACAAAGACATATTAAGCATCAATTCTATGAAGAGATGTCTTCTAAATCAGTTCTGGTAAGCCTGTAGTTTGGTCATTAATATGTCAAATAGTGAGATGTTACTATTTATTATTAGGTACCTCTTGGAGTAAATTTGAAAAATGAGAACAAAGTGGATGAAATGGTTGATATACTGGAGCATTTAACCCAGTATGTTCCCAGAATCACTTACAAGGAGGCAAATCAGTGTAGCAATGGTAATGTTGTTTTCAAGGATAAGTCTCAATTCCATTGCATTCTATTTGGTGGAGATCAACTGACGGTTAAAAGGGCACGATCTGCTATGAAGGTGAAAGTAAATAGCAATGATTCAGCAAAAAAATTGGTGTGTTGGATCCCTGTTGTGGAGGACTGGCATGCAAAAGCCTATTTTTTAGGAGTAAGTTTTTGTCAGCTAGCTTTTTTTATCTGATACTTTTTGTCATAGTTAATTTTAGATAAACAGTTGAACATTTCATATCATGTACTAAGTGGCGCGGCTTATATGCCAATAACTAAATCTGCTGGATATGGATTTTAGTATAGAATTTCTATATGCATTGCTAATACCTTCTTGTGCTTGATTACTAATTCCAGTAGAGAAAACACATCTGAATAGTCAAACTATTAAGGTATGTAACACGTTTAAAGTGACAGTATTGATCAGATCTAATTTAAGCTGCTTGATAATTAAAGTGGCCCAGGAACAGGTTCAGATAAGTTTAGTACTACTTTCTAATTTTTTTCCTGGCCATTTGTATTCAATAATTTTGTCTATAAAAGTTGTGTTTTTTTTCCACTCACAGTTGATCTTCAGATACTACTATAGTAAAGATTCTATTGCTGATCACGGTACTCTATATCAGCTCAGAAATGTACTTGGAAGAACAAATGTAGTGCGAAAGCCAATAGATTATTTCAATGCTTGTGATGATTTTTTTTGTTTTGGTGGTCAAGTCTCATATTGTTGCTGCTGCAATGGAAGTGCTTGGAATCAAGGCTGTGAATCAAGTTCCATCAGAAAATGAGAATGACTGGATGGAAACAAAAGAGAATAGAAAGCAAAAACTGGATTCCATTGCAAGAAGCATAGTAGACAGGTTCATTGACTTTCGCTATAATGTATCAGATGAGGAAAACGAATCCGAGGCAGCGGCTGACAACATTTTAATGTACTCAAAGAGAATTCTCTCCCTGGGATGTTTCTATCTAGAGTACAGTGATGGAATTAGAGAAGGTAATGGTGACAGGGTACTGAGATGCTGGAGATATTTGCTGCCTCTGTTTCATAACGGGCGAAGAAACAATTATGCCATTGAAAGCTTGAATCTGCTCTTCCAGCATAACTTCGCACTTTCAACTCGACAAGCAGCTGAGCTCATTTGGAGCAGATTTGTAAATGTGCACGGTATGCCAGGAAAGAATATACCAAATGATTTGCACATGGAACACCTTAATAGGGTTGTTAAAACTTCTATTCAAGGGCTAGGTGCAAACAAGACACAAAAGGCAATAACAAAAGCTGGAAAAGTTGTTGGGGTGCTGGACCCAGTACTTCGTTCTTTTGATGATGACAATCATGTGGGAACAGTGTCCGGGGCCCATAAGATAGCTGGAAATGAAAAGGATATGAAAGTACTTTTGGAGCAATTGAAGAATTCCTTTGTTTGAATGCCTGGACGTGCTCATCGTGCTTTCAAAAAAGTGAACAACCCACTTCACCTAAAAACAAAGACAGAAATCAAATATTTCATCAAGACTCATGTAAAACATCTAGAATGATAATTTTAATTTTTTTGTTATGTTAATAGAGGGTTAATTATCCTTGTTAATGTACTACAGTATCTTACCTCTCTCATGTCCGATTTTTAACTACAAGCATTATTACATATGTCAATATGTGTATGGTTCTCATATCAAACTTTTACTGTAATTTCAACATCCAATTCATTGTACTCATCAAATATTTAGATACAAAAGGATTTAAATAAACTCGTGTTTAGCTTTAACTAACAGGATGAAATGATTAAATGGTCACATAAGTGGAAAGAGAGCAGTACACATTATTGTCACAGTATTACAAATTCAGATTGCTTGGTGCTGCATGACCCACACTCACACTTTTTTGAGCATATGTCACAACACAAACAAAGTGAACCCAAATCTATGTGACTGTAGTTGTCCATGTCATAGAAAAGAACATCTCTTCTGTACTTGATGGAGTTGTCTTCATAGAAAACCATTGCTTTGGACTTCCCTTGCCAATACTTTCCTGGAGTCTTCAAAAGTAATGCTAGGGCTGGATTCCCGTCGCGTCCTGAACGGCCACTTTCCTGAATGTAAGACGCTATATCAGCAGGAGCCCCAACATGAAACACTTGCCGAACATCAGGACAATCTATTCCCAATCCAAAAGCTATGGTGGCACATACAATTCTGAGTGTTCCTTCTACCGCAGTAAATGAACTGATAATATCACTCTTGACATCAGAATCAGTACAGCTTGTGAACATGTCTACTAAGCGAAATCCAGAGCGATCAAGAACATCGTATGGTTCAGTAAACTCACTTCCTAGTCCATCTCGAAAAAATAGATACAAATCAGCACATTCATCTTGGCGACGGCAATATATTATAGTTCTTGGCATTTTAGTCCTGTCCTTTCTCAGTCGCAGCAACAATGGCTTGTCTCGCTAATATTAGAATACTCTCCCACCGCATACATAATATTTGCCTTGCAAGGTGATACAGCTAAAGATATCGTATTCATCATTCCCAAAATTTCTGCTACTTCAGATTGTAAGGACTTTGTTGCAGTAGCTGTTAAAGCCATAACATGCACGCCATTTGGTAAAATGCTCCTCACTTCTCCAAGCCTGTGTAGACTATGTCTAAAGGCTTCACCCCTACAGTAATACAACACATCAGTAACATTTGCTTAAACATATACAAACCTACCATTTCTTCACAGTATGAGCTTCGTCCACCACAAATCCTTTGAGTCTTCTCACATAATGCTCTTGATGGAGCAAATTTCTCCATCTTTTGTGGTCCAGTAACAACTCAGGAGTGAAAAAAACTAGTTGAAAAAAGCCACTCTTCACTCCATCCTTCACCGCATATGTAGCTGTAATGGCAGCTACTGAGAGTCCCCTTGCTGAAAACTTTGCAACCTGTCAGATAATGTTTGTTTTTCATTCATATAAATGTATTACATACAACATAAAACAACTTTACCTGATCCTCCATTATTGCTGTCAGTGGTGTCACTACAAGAATAATGCAAGACTCCTCTGGCTGAATGAGACAATCAAACACATCTGGTAGGCAGGCATAGCACAGGCTTTTCCCATATCCAGTTGGTAATACTCCAAATACATCGTTTCCTAAAAAAAAAAAGCTAAATAAATAAAATAATAATAATAATAATAAACACAAGAAACACTCAAACTGATGCAATGGCCTTGATATTTCTAGCTTTACCTGTTACAAATTCTGTTATTATCTTCACCTGCATCTCCTTTAACCCATCCTCATAGCCTAATTTGTGAGCAGCAAAGTTTGCTGCTGCAGTGATGGCAGCCTCAGAATAGCTTCTCTCCTCCAGATTGCGCCGCAAGTAGTTGTAATCTTACATTACAAACCTCATCAGGTAAGAGTCTCCCATGCTTGAAGGAAAAAAAAAAGAATCGTATAATGACGCATTATAATGACGTCCCATGACGAATGTACCAAGGAATGTGCTAAAACCGCCACCCCAAAATCGCGGTGGCTCGAACAAGTCGTTGATGCTAGTGACCCCAGACCCTTTCCCTTCCCCTTCCCCCGCCCATAAAAAAGAAGGTAAAGGGTCTGGCCCGCCAGACTATCCGTAGTTGAGCTGGAGATATTTCGTAAGACCTTCCGCCGTACTTTAATTCCACTGTGTCTGACATTCTAAGGGAGAAAAGTCACAGACGAAGTACACTTATAATCCCTCCGAAGAGAAACACCTTCTGCGCGAAGCCGACGAATTGTGAGACACACAGGGCGGGTGTGTGCACTTCGTTGTCGCGCGCCGTGTTGGCGGATAGGGCGTAAGGGAAATATATCGGCACGGTACGGAAGAAAAATTACGCCACCTTGGGTTTTTTAAGTAGGAGGTGGCCGTGGGTGTAAATTCTTATAGTATAGTAACCGCTGGGCTTCGGACGCGGCGATGTCTGCTCTAGAAAACTTAAATGTGTTGCCGTTAGTGAACACCCAGTGAAGAATGGTTATACCCGTAAAGCAATAGAGGAAGAGCTTAGAATTGCCTTTCCTGGTGTGAGGGGAATTAGTGTAAGGAGTTTAAAGCGTTTTTGTGCTAAACACAACCTACATAGAACTACAAGGTGTAGTGACGAGGTTTTGAATGTCTTAGTGGCTTATGGAGCAGGAATAGTAAGTCACTTTTCACTGAAGATTTTAAATGTTTCTATCAATGTTATTACTACTACTACCATAACTACTACTGACAATGGTGAGACAACACTTGCTCTATTACGATTTAAAAGTTTTTGGATTATCCAGACACTTATAGGACATTAGTGATTAGTCTCTAATATAAATCTATTCCAGTAGTTTCATGCTCTGCACCATTCAGAAATTGATAAAATCATATGCTTTTTGCTATGCTCTAAGCTTTGTCATCATGAAGTGTTTTTTTTTGTTCGTTTCTGTAGGTTTTAGCGGTTGATACATTCTGTAACAGTTAGATTTGAATATCATAAATGCCTACATTTAAATATTTTTGCACTTGAATAGCATCCAAGAATAGCATCCAAGCGTAATATTTCTAAATGGGGCATATTCACTATAACCTTAATCATTACATATGTGTATTATCAATTGAATGGAACAAGTGAACAATATGAGTAGTATTTTAGTAAGTATTTTTATGTGTGTTGTGGGGGTTGTAAGTCCTCACACTGGGTAATGGTAAAGTTGGTAAGGATCGAAGGACCAGGTATTCACTTAAGATAACGCAAGCTAGAATCTGACTCAACCGCTGGCTGTGAGGCTTGCAGTCTTGTCAGACAGCTCAAAAGCGCGCACTCTTGTTGCGGGGTATTGTACAAGTTCTCAGAGGTGAATAACAATTTTATTATTTACATTAAGACATTATATATTGGGTGACATGACAGAGAGTACGTTGGGTTTGAGTCGGGTGGGGTGATTATTGATCGTTGTCTGGTGACGACTCCGTCCCAGACATACTCCGGGGGCTTGAGTTGTTGTTGGAGTCTTGATCTTCTTCAAAGATGACAGGAACCAGCCTGTTGGTTGCGCGCTTGTATATCCGTCCTCCGCACCGCAACGTGACGGTACGCACATGACCATCATCTCCAGGATGTACGGCTTCGATCCATGCGATTGGCCAGTCACGGGTTCTGAGCGTCTCGTCTTTGACGAAGACTAGTTCACCGACGACTGGAGAGTGGCCGGGCTTGTTCCATTTGCTCCTAGGTGCACAGGTAGAAAGGTATGTGGACATCCACTGGCGCCAGAAGTCATTGACCAGTCGTAGTACTAGACCCCAGCGTCGAAGATTGTTAGTTTTCCCTGTAGGTGGCAGTGGTTGAGGAATAGCCAGAAGTGGGCGTCCAACTAAGAAGTGCCCTGGTGTGAGGTACCATCCAGTCATGGCTTCGTCCTCTCCCAATGGAGCGATAGGTCTGCTGTTGAGCACGGCTTCCACTTGTGTCAAGAGCGTGTACATCTCATCCCACCGAAGTGGGTGAGGTTCCATTACTTTCCTCAGCAGCATCTTGGTAGCTTTGACGGAGGCTTCCCACAGTCCCCCAAAGTGCGGAGCCCTCGGCGGTATGTGGTGCCACTTGATGTTGTGTTGACTTGAGAAGATTGTGATGACTTGTTTGGTGTCTTCAGATTCAGTGAACTTCTGCAAGTCCCGAATCTCCTCCCGGGCTCCCTGGAAATTGGTCCCATTGTCTGAGTAGACATCAGTAGGACAGCCTCGTCTGGCGACGAACCGGTCCAGGGTAGCTCGGAAGTCCGGAGTAGAGAGCGAACTGCACAAGTCTAAGTGAATGGCCTTGGTGGCCATACAGACGAAGTGCACAGCGTATGCCTTGATGATCGAAGGCTTTCTGGTATAGCCAACCTTGAGTTGGTAGGGTCCTGAGAAATCCACGCCAGTCCTACAGAAGGGCGGGGCAGGAGTTGTTCGTGAAGATGGCAGCATACCCATCATCGAAATGAGGGGTTTCGAATAGGCCTTCTGACATGACACACAGGTACGACTTATGATCTTGAGGAGGTTGCGTAGACCGGGTATCCAGAAGGTAGAGGCTAGAATCGAGATCATGGCTGAGAAGCCAGCATGGCTGTGGGTCCGATGTAGTGAGGAGACCAACAGCTTAGTGAGATCAGAACGAGCCGAGAGTGGAATCAGGGTAGAAGGTGTTCTAGGTGACTTGGGATCCCTTACTCGACTTTGAACAATCAGGTGTCGGTGAACAGAGATGGCAACTGTAAATCGTCGGAGAGCATGTCCATCAGGCAAAGGTTTGTCTTTCCGCACAGCATCAAAGACATCATAGAAGGTCTGCATCTGAGCCAGCAGGAATATGCGGAATCTGGCAAACTCTAACTCATCACAAGTGAGATGTGTAGCTGAAGAACGTGGCGTCCGAGTAGAAGACGAGGTCTTGAAACGGAATAACCAGGCGATCACTCTCACCAGCTGAGCAAAAGATGAGAATTTCTTCCACAAAACGTTCAAGAACTGGTCTTGAGAGTCTGGCAGAGTGAGGCAAGGCTTGATGGATACTTTCAGCAGGGACACAGCAGGCTTCGACAGAGCACGATTAGGCCATTGATCAGGAGGATGGCTGAGCCAAGGGGGTCCAGACCACCAAAGAGACGATGTCAGCAGGTCCTGAGCCCTAACTCCTCTGCTGGCCAGGTCTGCTGGGTTCTCCTTCGACCGAACATGTCTCCATCGAATGTCGGGAAGGAGCTCCTGTATAGCAAAAACTCTGTTTGCAATAAATCGATCTGACATGGTGGGAGCTTTCGGCAGCCAATGTAGCACGACTTCACTATCAAGCCAAGTGAAGACTCGATCCAGAGGGATGTTGAGAAGTGCAGCAGTGCGTTGGATAAGTTGAGCGAGAAGCAAGGCACCTCTGAGTTCAGCCTTAGGGATGGTGGTAGGCTTGATAGGTAGAACACGGGCCTTTGCGATCACAAGTCTGGAGGCCACGGTGCCCTCGGCGGTGACAGACAGAAGGTAAATACAGGCACCGTAGGCCACTTGCGAGGCGTCAGCGAATCCATGGAGGCTCCACTGAGAAGGGTCTGTGTTGTTGAAAGGTATGATGCGTCTAGGAACCGGGAACTCGTTAAGTAGATGGAGGTCACTCTGCCAATCCAGCCAGCGAGACACTATGTCAGGAGGCACAGGCTTGTCCCAAGTGAGAGAGAGCTTCCACAGGGATTGGTACAGAATTCTGGCCGAGATGATAACAGGGCAGAAGAGACCCAGCACATCAAAGACACCCGCTGCTACAGAAGCAATGGAGCGCTTGGTGATCTTGGTGGACTCGAGTTCAGGTTTGGAAATGGAGACGTGGATGGTGTCGTCCTCAACAGCCCAGTGAACTCCCAAAGCTTTAGGAGCATCACAAGAGCGCGAGACGATCTGATGAGCCTTATCAGTCTCGAGGAGATGAGTGGGAATTGAATCCTTGAGTTCCTTGGAGTTGGAACGCCACTTGCGCAGCGTCATGTGGGCTTGGTCCAGCAAATCACACAGCTGGACACGCAACTTGTTGGCTTCTTCCACGGAATTGGCTCCGGAGATGAAGTCGTCTACATAAAAGGAGTTTAAGATGGCTTGGGATGCTTCCGGGTGAGATGTTGAGTAGAGGTTCGCCAAAGTGTGTAGCACTTGAGTGGCAAGGAAGGGCGAACTCTTCACTCCGAAAGTGAGACGATGCATGCGACAGTCTACTACGGTCCCTTTGTCGTTCCTCATAAGGAAGCGATGGTAATCACGTTCATCTGGGTTGAGGAGAATCTCCCTAAACATTTTGGAGATATCCGCAGTCATCCCCACGGAATGGAGACGAAAGCGGGTCAGCACGTCCGTCAGGGGAGGGTACAGGTTGGGTCCCGGTAGCAGAGTGTCGTTGAGCGAGTAGGTGGTCGAGGAACGAGCCGACGCGTCAAAGACGGCACGAACTTTAGTGGTTGATGAAGAATCTTTAAAAACACCGTGGACAGGCAGGTAACAAGAAGGAGACTGATGGATTTCGCCAGGTGGTATGGTGACTGCGTGTCCCAGGTCCAGGTACTCTTGCATGACTGCAGAGAAGGCTTCAAGTTTCCCTTTAGCCGACAAGGACCTCTCGTTGGCGAGAAGACGGGACATGGCTTGTCTCCTGGTGTCACCGATAGGAGGAGGGTCGTCCACACGAGGTAGTGAAACTGCGAAGCGACCTTCAACTCTGGTGTTGGTGTCGTCGAAGTCTTTCAAGACTTTTAGGTTGGTAGGAGAATGAATGGGAGCTTCAGCGATGACTTGGTCGTCCCAATGAGGTGACGGTTCAACGCAGGAAACCGACTGTGCGATGTTGAGCACAGGGCTAGCAGAGTCATGGTCGTGAAGTCCGGAGATGCAGAGGCCGAACACGGTCGGTTGAGCGATGTAGTCGTCGACCTTGAACAACGCACCAGTGAAGATGTTGACGGCATCATACAAGCTGAGAAGAATGTCTGTGGCACCACCCAGTTCGGGGTCGGCTAGCTTGTAGTGTTGGATGCCAGGAGTAGACTTGATGTTCTCGACACGAGCAGGCGGCTTCAAGAATGGGATCTTAGGCACGACGTGAAGGTAGAATGGCACAGGAGGTACGGAGGTTGTCAGCGAAGTCAGGCTGGCCCTGACAGCAAACTTGCAAGTGACAGGGTCGGCACATCCCAAGAAGACGACGGGGTCATGAATCCGCTTGAGCTTCAGGTCTGCGGCTAACTTCTCCGTTATCACACTGAATGTCGAACCTGAATCCAGCGCAGCTCTTGCAGGAAGGTCCACTCCGTTGTTGGAAACAGAGGCGCAGAATGTCATGAGTGAGGCTGAGTGACGCTCTCCATCCGCAGCTATGGAAACTCCAAAGCTCTCCATCTGTGTCAGGAGTTGCACAACCTTTGGCACTGAAGTAGGAGACGTTGAGTTGGTGGTGTGAATCAACGTATGATGCTTCGCCCCACACGTCTTGCAAGAGTACTTGCTCGGGCAGTTCTTCTGTCCGTGACGGTTGGAAAAGCAATTAATGCAGAGATGGTGGTCCCTGATCAACTTGTTGCGGCTCTCAATGGACATCTCTAGGAAGGACGAGCACTTGAAGAGAGCGTGGTGTTCTTCGCAAGCAGGGCAATTCGACGAGGTCTTGTTGCTCGGCTTGTTAGGTTTCTGTTTGTGATGTTGTACAGCAGCAGCAGAAGGGGTTGAAGAGGCAGACGGAGAATACGTACTGGACGCGTAGTGAGGCGACATGGCAACTTCTTGTATCCAATGTTGGGCAAAGTCATGCACGTCTTCCAAGTCAGGAACACCTCAGTTTTTCCTGAAGTGGTGCCATTCTCGTTTGCAATCTTCGTCCATCACACTGAGCATGAGCACAGCAAGATAGGCAGTAAGGTCGTTTCCTACCAGGTTCTTGAACTTCCTAGCCGGGAGCACGACGTTATCAATCACAGCTTTTAAATCCAAAGTCTTGAGGCGAACTTGACGAACAGAGGAAATCTTTTGGACGATGAGAGGGCATACGACTCGAGTGGAGCCGAAGCGATCCCGTAGTAGCTTGAGCATCTCGTCCATGTCTGCGTCTTTGTTGCCAATGTTACGTAAAATGTCTTGACCATCTGGATGGCGTATGGCGTTGGTTAGGTGGCCTCGAATCTCCAAATTGGAGTGGCCTTTCGCTCGGGTCTTGATGGTTGCCCGAAACATGGTTTCAAAATGTTCCCAGTTGAAGGGGTCCCCATCAAAGGTAGGGACATTGAGATGGATAGACTGGGAATGTGGCGTAGATGGATCAGCAGTAGCCGAAGCAGCAGCAGAAGGAGCTGGTGTAGTCGCAGACGAAGTCGCGATGTCCTTCTCCGCAGAGTAGATCACGTCATTGAGGTCGTCCAATCTCTTACGCAGGTCTACAGACCTGGCATCCAAATCACCATGAGTCTTGGTGAAAGGAGCAGCACGATCAAACCAGTCGTCACACGAGTCAGTGAGCTTCTCGAAGTTCCGTCTGAAGGTCGATGAAGAGACCTAAACAGCAGCACTGGTGGCAACAAGCTTGTTGAGGATGGAGTTACTCTTGTGCCATAGATCACACAATTGCTTGTTCTCACGGATCAACGTACGAATGGAAGCTAGAGCTTCAACATCCTTGTCCTTCTCTGGTTCTTCCGCCTCGATCATGTCATCCAAGCCTAGAATCAATTCGTCTATCTGATCCTGGATCATAGTGTGGGCAGACTTGATAGCAGCCAGCTCCTCAAGGTGGTCGTCGGGAACTTCGGGAGACATATCGTTGAGACTTTTGCTCCTGAATTCCGACGCCTTCCGCTTGAGTTTGGAGAGCGAGCCACGTTTGCTACCACGCTTTCGGCGAAGAGACTCCAAGGTCTGATGGATAGAGACGGCGTCTGTCATAGCAGTAGAAGTGAAGTGAGAAGAAGTAGAGGTGACGATTAGAGGTGTCGAAAAAACTCGAAGTGCAGTAAACAGCAATCAGACTGCAGGAAAACGAACAACAACGGTAAGGTCCAACTGATAGCAAAGATGGAGCAGCACTAGTTCGAACACTAAGTAGGCTCGAAGGACCAAACAATGTGGGGGTTGTAAGTCCTCACACTGGGTAATGGTAAAGTTGGTAAGGATCGAAGGACCAGGTATTCACTTAAGATAACGCAAGCTAGAATCTGACTCAACCGCTGGCTGTGAGGCTTGCAGTCTTGTCAGACAGCTCAAAAGCGCGCACTCTTGTTGCGGGGTATTGTACAAGTTCTCAGAGGTGAATAACAATTTTATTATTTACATTAAGACATTATATATTGGGTGACATGACAGAGAGTACGTTGGGTTTGAGTCGGGTGGGGTGATTATTGATCGTTGTCTGGTGACGACTCCGTCCCAGACATGTGTTATTTAAATAAAGACGAAAGACAATCAATGCTTTCTCTTTGCCTTCCTTTTATCTTCCTCATACTACCAGCTATAGAAACAAGATTGAGGGTTACTTCACACATGTATACACACTGCAAATATACTCACACATGTATGCACAAACACAAACAACCACATACACAATCAACTACACATTTACATACACAATCAACTACACATTTACATACACACCATGACATCTGTAATGTTTCCATTTTGCTTAGTACAGAAATATATTAAAAAATGATTTAATAAATCATAGGTCGGCCCGACATGGTCGAAAGATGATGACTGGATTCCTTACTAGTCAAAGATTTAGAGTCTCTCAGAATCTTGTGGGTTTGGCACTTCAGCGTGTTCATCCATATCATCACTCCTGCAGGAGAAACACTGTGCATTGTCAAGTCAATCCTATTCCATTACTATTTTGGCGAAAAGCTTCATATTGACCAAAATGAAAAGTTAATTATGTACGGAGTGACACATGTGTGTGCCATCAATGGTTTCAGTGGAAATTGTAGGCTTCGTATCTATGGCCGTCAAAAATAATTCCATCTATACGAAAAGTTATACAAGTAAGAGCACAGAAAAATATCCAGCATATCTGGACCCTAATAAACCAAAGTCTGGTTATTTGTTTGAATGTTTAGTTCTTCTTTCTACACCTAAGAATGTGTAAAGTTCTTAACACGATAATTATGGTTTCTGTTTGTAAAGATGTTGAGTTTTACCGCATGCCTTCTATGAGGCCGTCTCAGTACTTGGAAATAGTGTACATATTCTAACATTCCTACAACAATAATTAATGACAACAGTGTGTGTAGGATGTATGAAAGTATTGGTTGGACTGTGTTTAATCTTTAATGTCCTCTTAATGTTCATGACTTACTTTTTTATTATAAAATTATTAATACTTTGCTGTGATTTTTGGTTGTGCTTAAGTTAGTGAATGACTATCACCCAAAGCTCTTGTTCAAGTTTTGCTGTCACCATCTTGCTCATTTAAGAATTTTATATATTTATTAGCAGTGTTTATTTTTTTTATTCATACAATACACATAACATATACCTGAATTTCCATTAACGACCCCTAATAGTATCTTGCTCACTTCGCTCGGAAATCCTTGAACTTGTTGACCAATTCTTGCACTAAGTCGACCCAGTCTTCTCTTTCAGATACCTGTAGTTTGAACGCTAAAATTTCCTGAAATCTTGTTGCAATTTCTCTTGGAAGTCCTTCAGCACCGCATCTTCAAATTTCTTCTCTCTGACCACCAGTGTTTTGTGGAGTTCTAACAAGGCTTTCATTTATACATTAGAGCATAACAATATATAAAATAAGCAAATCCAAAATATTATTTTTGCAACAACTAAAAATGCGTTAAGCATTTTTCTTATGGTTTCATTTAGCTGAATTTTTCTAATACTTTTATAAAGCCTCAAACTAAACAGAAAGAGAACTACAATTGAGGTAAGATAATTTTCCTATAATTTGAACAATATTTTGAAGCAAACAGCTAATGCAGAATGGTTTCCTTCGAGTTACAGCTGGAGATGTCTAGATTAGTTGGATGCGTCATATAAATTCTGGAGCTCCAACTTGCCGCACCGCTCCAAAAAGTTGTTTCAAAGTTTTACATCGGGGCCATGATATTTCCTTCAGATTCACTCCAAAGTCGGTGTGCAGTATATTACCCCTTGTCTCAATCTTCTGGTCACTATACCAGCTATATATGGGATTATATACAACGTGAATGGTTTTTGACTGATGACGACAAGGTATCTTATAGAATAATATAATTTGTGAACATTATACATGCATAACTAATTCTAATTCAGGTTTCTAAAGTTGTGTATGAAGAAGTTCTTTCACAAGATCCCTTTCTGCTACTTTACGATAAGTGTGGTAATACTTTTATCTTAGTTCTATATTAGGCAAATTAATTATAGCTATGTAATTATTATTTTTTACAGATGGCTACGTTGATTCACTTTCTTTGAGCCAATGTGATCGCATTTTTCATAATCAGTGGCTATCTGATGAGGTTTGAAATTCATCAAGTGATTATATGTAAATGCTTATCACTTTTTTGTGTCTAATTATGGATTATACAGTGCTATTAAAATTCAATATGTACTGAATCAATAAAAGTAAATTATTTAAGGCAGGGAATACTGCCTTCGTTCTTGGATCTCATTTTATGAAATAACTTCAGGATACAGGATATAATGGGGTGAATCGTTGGTTCAGAAAGCAGTGGCGGATCCAGGGGGTATCGTTAGGTTTCGGACGAAACCCCCTTTTCAGCTCAATACTTACCTAATTTACAACCACTACTGAACTCCCAAACTGGCACAATGGAACTCCACAGAGAAACAATATCGCGACTTCTCCGCGATCAATTAAACCAAAATTGGGGCGGTCCGTCTATAGTCACGCCCAGTATTTAGCTGTGTTTTCTAATAAACGCACACAACAACCAGCTGATCATGCATTTGTAAGGCTTCATTGAAGTGTCTTCGGTTGTCAGAGTGTTTGTGTGGTTTGGTTAGTGGAAGTATCAGGGGCTGTATCTGTTGGCCATGTCTCAGAGAAAGTTGACCTCCTTCTTTCACAAGTTAGTGTTAAGTTAGATAGCCTCGGTGCAATGTATTAAGTAATCATGCCAATTTTAGGAAGAGTTCTGGAGCTGGAATTTCTGCAGACTCTTCTCCTGATAATGCTTTATCTACAAAGAGACCTAGAATAGAAGAAGGAGAATTCATTGATCTCCCTGATTCTGCACCTACTTCTCCATGCTTGAGTCATCATGTCCCTGCCGATACACCAATTTCACCCCCTCCTGCTTCTCCTACCTCTTTTTGTGGTGTTCTTTCTCCTCAAACTGCTCCTGTCCCAGGTACTCTTGCGCTAGCGCCTGCGGTTTCTAGTACTTCGTTATGTAGTAGCATGAGTGAGCAACTATGTGACGATATTGGGTTGCTTCTACAGTCAACTCCTCAAACCTCTATAAGGTGTTTTTCCTCAACATTAAAGTACTCTATCTTAACTAAACACTTTAAGCCTAATGTGATTTTAAGTTTCCTAGTAGATACTTAGATGGGTGTCAGAGGTCTTGTCAATTGTCATATTTAGAGAAGAATCCTTGGTTTGTATATAGCAAAGCAGAAGATGGTATATTTTGTCTACTTTGTGTGCTTTTTGCCAATAAGGATAATTTAGGTCAGTTGGTATGCAAGAAATTTAATTATTGGACAGCAAAAACAAGTAAATTTTCCAAGCATATTTCTACCAATTATCACCAGCTGGCAGTCACCCAGGCAGAAGCTTTAAAAAATTCACAGTTCAGACCACAATTAGCTGTTGATAATCTGCTTGTAAATAGTAGATTAAAAGAAACAACTAAAAATTGTTCTATAATTAAACATATTGCAGATGCCATTCATTTGTGTGGTACACAAAGTATAGCACTTCGTGGGCATAGAGACGATAGCACAGCTGATCCAAGCAGTAGCAAAGGCACCTTTTTGGCCTTACTTCAGTATGCTATACGATCAGGAGACACTGTTCTTGAAAAGCATTTCAAAGAATCTGGACGGAATGCCATTTACACCAGTAAAACTATTCAAAATCAGCTAATTGAAATATTAGGAGATTATTTTAGAGATAATATAATTAGTGAAATAAAAGAAGCCAAGTTTTATTCTGTATTATGTGACGAAGTACGTGACATATCTAATAAAGAGCATCGTTTTAAGAATTGTAGATAGTAAAGATTGCATAAGAGAAGAGTTTTTAGACTTTGTAACTACTGAGAGAGTAACTGTTGAAGCTTTGGCTGCTAAGATCAAAGAAACTTTATTGAAGTATGGTTTGGATTTTCAAGATTGTAGAGGACAAGGGTATGATGGAGCCTCTAATATGGCAGCTCAATGTGGTGTGCAAGGCTTGCTATTAGCAGAAAACAGTTTGGCTACCTATACGTACACTGTATAGTTCACATGTTTTGAACTTGTGCATTGTACAGGCTTGTAGTTTACAACCTATTCGAAATATGAACTTCTTATTTCTTTTAAAATAGTGCAAAAAGGCTAATGTTTCTTGAACGTGTAATTGATAAACGTACGAAGTTAGAGTAAAAGATTTGTGTAGAACTCGCTGGATATACCGTCATGAAGCATATGAGAGTTTTTTTTGACTTGTTTAAATATCTTCATGCTGTAATGGAAGCTATAACCACTCGTGATACTACATATGGTAGTATGGACTGGGATGCTAGCACTATAGTGACTGCAACCGGTTTGCTGAAAATCTATAATAGCTTTGGTTTTATTTATGCTTTCATAGTTACTATGCATTGCATGTCAGTAATTAAACCAATTAGTATAAAACTTCAATACAAAACCAATGATCTTGTATAATTATGCTTATATCTGACTTGAAAGCAAATGATTAGCTCCTTCATGACTGGCATGAACAAGCAGAAGCTTTGGCTAATAACATTGGTGTTTCACCAGAAGTTCCTAGAACTGTTGGTCGTCAGCAAGGCCGAGAAAATGTGGAGTATGATTCTGCTGAAGAATGACTGCACTGCCTTTGCTAGATCATTTGATCCAACAAATGCAGGAACAATTTGGAGAGCATCAAATATTTGTATCTTGTATAAAAACTGCACTGAGGAGTACCATGGGACAGGAGTGGTTGTCATCCTTGGTCATGATGAGTATTCATAATGACATGCCAATTAATTTTGATGTGATTGTTGATAGATTTAAGTTGGTGTGTAATAGAAGAATTGTTTTGTAACTAGCTAAATCATAACCTTGAAATATACTTTAAAAATCATCAGTTCTTCATTTAACTTCATTACTTATATCACTTTAATACATAGCTAATGTAAACTTCACTTATATTTAAAATTGATTTCGCATCATTGACTTCAACAATCATGATATCATAATATAGTTCTTCATTATAATAATATAAACATATTTTAATTCATCAATGTATCATAGCAACTCATCACTTTTCACTACCAGCATAAATCAAAGCACTTAGCAATAGTAACAGTCATCAGTTCTTTCTTCATGATTCTTTCAAGAAACTAAAATTTTCTACTGTTACTTTTTTAGGCATAAAAATCTCTGAGTGTGTATGATTTAACTGATTAGCAAAAAAAACAAAAAACCCTTTTAAAATTTCTAGAGCCGCCAGAATGGTGACAATAATACAATAGCAAAAAAAAAGAAACCCCTTTTCAAAATTTCTAGATCCGCCCCTGGAAAGGTAAAAATAATGTAAAGAACAAGTAGAATTGTAAATTGTTATTTAAAGCTGTTTGTTTTAGACTGACATATTGAGCAAAAAGTATGTCCTGGCTTTTATTAATCATGGACAATGCCACTGGACTCTTCTTGTAATTAATACAAAGCAAAATTTATACATATTTATAAGCATTTTATTGTCGCAGGTTGTTGAGACCAAGAAGAAATGTGTAGAATACTACTATGATTCATATCACAAAAATGATCCAATATACTGGAATATATTGAATTAAACTGACTCTTTATAGCAACAATAACTTGTCTATATTTATACCTTTTAAATCTTTAATAGGAGTTTTTTTACTTCAAGATGTCAAGATCTTGTTCAGCCCATGCCAGAATGGCACACATGGTCTTACAAAGCAATAAAGGTTGTGTAGTGTTCTCATGGCAAACTTACATATAGCTGTTGCTTTAATTTTTAATGCAGAATATTCCTTATCAAACAATGCTGTGGACTGTCGAGTGTTTGTCACCCAGGTAACTGAAATAATGTACTGGCTATACTTAGTGAATACTCTTTTTTTTCTTCTAAAGTTTGCTCTATACAGAATGCGGAATGAACCCATGGATTTTCACCAAGCAAGCACAGTTTTGTGTATATGTATATCAATTAAAAGATTTACTGATGTAATATAATTGTAACTTTAGGATCAAATGTCTACAATTCAAAATATTATAGCAAAAGAATTGCTCAGTGGAACATTGATGTATGTCTGATATCGTTTTTTTCCATTACCTTAATTAATGTATATCGTTAACCAAATTGTCTGTAGGAATAATAACAAACGAAGCCACATACTAAAAAGAAAATCAGAACAAAATCCACTTATATCAAAGAACATGCCTACCAATCATGCAGATAATGGAGGTAACAAGAACAAGAAAACTAGATTGTATTTCTTTCTCCAGAATATCGTATTAAGCAAAAAACAATTTGAATAAATTATTTAGTAGTTAAGCATCTTTATGCGAAGCCTGTGCAGCACTTACAATCAGAAAACGTCAAAGAAACCGGCACAGAATTGAGTCCAATGTTATCAAGAGAAGGTTGTTATAAAGCAATTTAAAATATAATGTTCATTGTTATGCGATAATTTATAGAATGTAGGAACTCTATAAATACTTCACAAGTTCTTGATGCAACAGGTATGTTTACAATTTCTTCTCCAATTGTAAATTATTTGAAGTGAATCAAGCAGAAATGTGTGAATTTCAACCACCTCAAGAAGAAGAAAGCAATAAACTGAAGGGATCAGAGACTCCAACTGTAATATCTGATAAAATGACAGACATAAAGAATTTGTCCAAAACACTTCCAATTAAAGGAAAAAAAAATGTTGCATGTTAATTGTGGCATATGAACAGTTATTTTCTACTTAGATTCTCCACAATTTTTTTTTAATAATTCTTTAAAAACGTCAAATCAGATAATAATCTATCAAATGGGTCTTCATGTAATTCCGGAGTTGTAGTTGCTGGTAAATTATTGCAGTGCAAGTTTTGCCACAAACAGTATGGGCATAAAAGCAGTTTGTCACGTCATATTGCTACCACACACTCTGACAAAGCTGGTTTGATTACTTGTGATTTGTGTACTACAAGGTAAAAATAATGCATTCAAATAGCTATACATGTTACAATTATAATATATGTATGTATATAATTATATATATATATATTATATTGTTTTAGATTATCTAATATTGCACATTTAAACAGTCATATTAAGTCAAAGCATAATATTTATATAGAAATAATACATAAGACGTTCAGCCGTTTTTCTGATTTTATGCAATGGAAGGAACAAGAAGAACATGCAGCACATTCATGGTTTGTTATGCATAATGCTTCAAAAAAATTTAATTCTAAGGAACACTTTTACTACTATTGCAATCGCACAGGTAATTATAATCCAAGAGGTAAAAATAAACGGGCAATTAAGAGCCAAGGTACGAGTTATTGGGGGGTATCCCATCATTCCCATCTTGCAGCTGGTATTAACTATGAAAGCCATTAAAGCCTTTAAGGAGGAAATGGTTTACCTTTATTTGTGGATCAAATCTAACAAAACTACTTTGATTTGAAAGCTTAATAGCTAGCTATATTAAAGAATGATAGAAAAATGTTGCATCAAAAGTAAAATACATAATACTACAACAATACAGACACAAATAGCACTGTAGTCTATAAAAAGTGGGGGGGGGGGGGGTTGGCTTCAGTGCTCCCCTGTGCAGTAAGCCATTTCAGAAAACTTGATGAGATATTGTTATTGTCATTATACGACGAAATATTTCATCTAGATTAAATGTTTTAACTGAAGAAATGTTATGTATTCATTTTCGAGAATTATTTCCCGCCCCTTACTTCGTTTGTTCCCACCGGAGCAATCGGCAATGACGATCTATACCCATGCTAACTTCCTCTCCCTAGCCACATGTGTATTATTCCCAATTGTTGTTTGTTTGTTTTTTTCGTAGAACACTAGAAAATTTATTTTTGAGATAATAAAAATGCATGCCGAAGGATAACAGTAACAACTAAAAAAATTATTTTGTGTATCTCTTTGGCCATGGCAGTAATTTTTTAGTTTCTCATTCAAAATACTCACAAGTGCTACCACAGCTACAATGAAAGCAAAAGCATCCGTGTTCATTCTATCTTTGAATAAAATTGGGGCGATGATTTGCTGTGTTGTTTTTTTTTTTAATTTCTGAAAATCAATGTGTGACGTAACTTATGTTTTTTTTATGATGTGGAGCGAGAATGGTAATTTCATTGGAGTAACATTGGTTTCCTATAACAAGATGTACAGTGTATCTATTGACATAAAAGACGATTGGGGCTAGGAACCATGGCAACCATTAAAACCTATCTTTAGACAACTGGGTACATTCACAAAGTTTTGATGACCGTTACCAAATCTGGTAGCTATAGCATATGCACCACTAGAAGAATTGTGGCTGTCCGGGTCTTATGAGTCGCAATAAGTTTTAATGGGTTATGGCAGGTAGTGAGGTGATCCATAGTAACCAAAATGTGGTATATTAGTTTTCTGGTTGTGTAGGGTCTTTCTTTTGCTCAGTGTAATTACTGCTATTCCTACTCACATGCTGGTGAGTCGAACACTCACTAATTTACATGATAGTTGCTCCTCCCAATCTGTTGATTTAATACAGATAGAACATTATTTTGTGCTAAGGAATGAAATAGTCTCCACCTATATATAAACTATCAAACTGTGTGTTTAAGGCTAGTGCTGCACGCACACGTGTTTACCTGTACTATTTCACTTAGCTACTGTGATATTTCACTTAGCTTCCGTGCTATTTCGCTTAGTTACTATGCTATTTCATTTCCCTGCCTGATTTGAATTGTACAGTGATTTTCCCCATACATTTTTAATAAGAAACTTACACACCGTACTATTAAAACAAATATGGCTTCCTGAATACTTAGCTTTGAGTGCTTGTATCTCTTGCTGAATTTTTTTTACAGAAAATACATTTTTTTTAATGTGCTTCTAGCTATTAAATTTTAAAACGTGTAAACTAATCCAAAGATCTTTAGTTTTATGCTTTCAGTGATTCAGTCACTCGGTTGAAATAATTATAATAATAGCAAATTTTTTCTCGCTCTAACAGCCAATATTGTTAATTAAAACTTAAGGACTTCGGCAAGAAGTCGAAATGTCAGGTTAAGTTTAAATTAACAATATTGGCTGTTAGAATGAGAGAAAAAATTACTATTATTAAATGTTATGCTTAGTGCACATGTGTGAGAGGGTTACAGTAGTCATCCTGTGTGTCTGTCGCACTCTGATTTTGGAGAATACAGACAATTGACTGTTATTTAGGTATGAACTTACTCACAATAACGATTTAAGAACTTCATTCAGTGGCCCTGGGTTCGAATCCCTGGCGACAACTAAGATTTTTTCACATTTTTCCTTTTCTTTTTTCCAGACCCCTTTAGGTGAGAAAGTGTCAATCTAGTTTTTATGAAGGGTCAGAACTTGATAATTGTGATGTTAAAGCCTTTTTAATCCACAAATTATGGCTCCTCTTCGGAGGGTAAGGTGTTTCTGGTCGACACAGAAAAGGTGTTCTGACGGCACATAATTGGTGGTCTGTTGAGTACGAGACTGCAGCAAGCGGTACTACTCAACAGTATATATGAAAAATGTGAGAGTCTTGGAAGTCGAGGGTTGTCATAGCTCAGTAGTTAGGGCACTGGTGGCTAAAACCAGTGGCCCTGGGTTCGAATCCCTGGCGACAACTAAGATTTTTTCACATTTTTCCTTTGCTTTTTTCCAGACCCCTTTAGGTGAGAAAGTGTCAATCTAACTTCATTATTCTACTTTTTTAACTTCAGGGTAATTTTTTAGAAAACGCCAAGCTTCAGCTCCATATAGGTACTAGTTTTTGTAGGTAATGCCCCTATCCGTCACATCATAAACGTGGGCACTCTTAACGCTTTTCCAGTTTAACTGTTTAATGATCAACTGCTTACTAACTGTAAAAAAAGCTACACACAAAGTCCTCACTACCAATAATAAATATTATTTGAAATTGGAACTGAAAGGAATGTGGTCTATTGATAATGGGCATGGTTTAAGTGTGCCTTACTAAAATGGGTGTGATTTTGGGTGTGGCTCAAACTAAGATGGGTGTGGTTTTACCTGTACCTAAAATTAGTTTCATAAACTTGGCAACTATGTTCTAGTTAATTAAGTCCCGTATCATTATAATACGTGTACATACGTCATATTACACTTCGAGTATAATTGACTCTGCCCACTCGTATTGTAATACCACACTCTGTTTCCACATGTGTTCATGTAATGTGTACTCTGTAACCAATTGAACATGTCGCTCTCTGCATGCTGGCACGACAATTCTAAATGAGGCATCAATATAGCTCGAGCAATGAAAACGGTACATGTAAACATTGTCTTCATAAGAGAAGAAGCTAAACCAGGCCAGAGACACTCGCTGGTATATATTTTCAATGCGAAACTCCACTTCCAGCAACTTCATTAACTTCACAGCAGCAAACCAAAGCTAACGTGGGCCACAACAAAATATTTGCTCTGCCACCGGAAACCGAGGCGCGTAACCGCAAATTGACTGTTTTTGCTATATCTTTATATTTCTTTTTCTGTGTACTGTGGGCTTACTTTGTTGTTACAGATGGAATGAGCACCAACAGAGGACTCCAGCATGCCAAATATGAAGAATGAAGACCCGTCTGGGACGGCGATACAGCTCTGCACACCGCTACTATTTGGTGTTATTTCGAAGCGGCCGAAGGAACTAGCGTGCTCTTTTTTTTTTCCAGAGGTAGCTAGCGGGCTTCTTCGCAACATTAGAGCCATATTTCTAATAAATATCTATATTCTTTTTTGTAAATAGTAAAATTTTTGTGCCGTTTTACTCCTGCGTTATTCTAAAAAAATCTCTCTGTAACTTTATTCTAAGGGGGGTACGCTGCTTGTGCGCAAAATTTGGATTCAATTCAATGATCAATTCCACGAAATATCGATTTATATTTTCAAGTTGACTACTGATTCGCTATTTTACCCCGCCCCCATAAAGTTGAGCTCCGCGGACGCGCAATTTATTGGTAAGAGAGCATAATCAATTGACTAGTGGTAGCTCTAAAAAGAGCCCATTTGTAAACAAGAATAAGAAATACAATTTAATAATGAGACGTGAGATTGCCGTTGTAACTTTGGAAAAGGTTAGTCTGGGAGCAGAAGTGACGGCGTCTTTCCAATGTTGCTTGGAGTTGGTTGCTCATTAGTGAGAGCGGGGTAGTTCTGCACAAATTTCAGACTTGTAGGTGATAGGGCTGAAGAATATGGCGGTAGCAATCCCGACAGAAAGAACTGAAGTGATGATGATTGAATCTATACCAGCCAAGTCTGAATACAATGTTGGTGGAATAGTAGGAGCTGGTACCAGTCAGGATGGAGTTGGTCACCGTTGAGACAGAGTTTTAAGCTGCTCTAATGGCTTCACAAGTAGAGCCTCATTCCGTACCCTGAAAGTATAATAGAAGGTATACTAGTCTGAAACAGTCACCTCAAATAACATCCTGTAGATTTTTTTGGCGCCAAAGTTAATTGATCCGCGTAGAAATTCAGAGCTGGCCAAGCGACGCGTGAATAGATTGCAGAGCTGGCAGCTCGGGTACAACAATAGGCTAAGTAGTAATTCTGGTGCAACAATAGGCTAAGTAGTAATTCCGGTGCGGTACGTTGCAGATCTGATAATTCAGGTACTGCACCGGATGTTCCGGTACACTTGGCAACTATGCTAGAAAGCTAACCGAAGTGACAGATCTACAGTTTTACTCTTGTGGAGTAGATAATATTTCACCTTCAGTTCTAACACTCCTACTTCTAGTAAAATGAAGCATCAAAGGTGTGAACCCTCAACTTTACTATATACTAGCTAGCTATTACAAAATCATCTCAGACCAATAAATAATTTATTTCGCGAACTATTAAGATTCATTATGTAGTATTATAATTTTGTACTACAATACATTAGTAAAGACGTAATTTCAATAAATTTTAAGTAATTATACTCTACTGGCAATTAATTTCATTTAGTGCACACTATATGCACTGAATATATATACAGGCCTGGCAGAACCGGTCCGGTTGGTCCGGTTTTGGCTGAACCATCTTTTGAAATGGGAATTCCGAAATAACTGTTATCTTCAAAAGTTCAAAAGGGGAGGGGGGGGGAAATCCCAAATTGACGACCTTTACCGATAAATTTCATTGTCCTGAGGCTCGTTTAGCGATGGCTTAACATTTTATTGATTGCGATAAATAACGTAGTCTAAGATCTATTTATTTGTCACCAGTGTAAGTACAGTTTGCAATGTAGTTAGTATTGTCAGTAATTATTCTAGCTTTCTAGCGATGATGGCATCATTTTAAACCTTTGCTAATACAAAATTTCTTTTTTAATTTAGCAAGCTATTACAATTATAGTGAATAAAAGTAGCCACACCCATGAACTGTTTTGGTCACACCCATGAGCTGTTTTGACCATGCCCACTACTGGCCGGACCAATTCATGAGAGTTTCCTCCGTCCCCCTGATATAGAGTGGAAGTTATGTCTAAACATTTGGACTAATTCTTTACACATTCACAATCTTTTCATTGAAATCTGGTGTACTTATGCACGCACACGCATACGTGTGTAATAAGTGTATCACCAACGTATGTACCCATTTTGTGTTGTATGCTAGAAGATAGGAGTTGTTTGAGCATGTAGAAGCATGTGTAGGTTAGTGTTCATGTGGTGCACATAACTATCATTCCTCCATTATGCTAATTTTATTTATGGGATTAGCCACACCCATACATAAGTATGCCTATGATTGCTAAGCAGGTCTAGAACTCATACCATCTTGTTTTTAACCCTCAGCGTCCATGCACAGTAGAGTTGCATTACTCAGTCTGTCAGTCAGTCTTTCTGTCAAACAGCGGATCTGAACTCTCTGCAATGTGTTGTGGACTGGTTGGTTCCAAGCCATTGTTAACCCATTAATAGCAATAATTAAAACTATCAGAAGACCAACTGAAGTACATTATGATTGGTTTTGGGAAACCTGGCCTTTATTGTACATACATACATACATACATACATACATACATACATACATACATACATACAACACATACATACATACATACACACATATACATACCTATACACACATGCATACGTACGTACATACATTCATACACACACACACATACATACATACATACATACATACAAACATACATACAAACATACATACAAACATGCATACAGTGGGACTTTAGTTGTCATTTGTTGTCATTTCTATGTTTATTGTTTCAGCCTCACTGTCATTGGTTTTGCTTTGTTTTTTTATTTTTCATGGAAAGATCTTAATAACAGCTTTAAGCTACATAGTTGACCTATCATTTTGCTTGCAACTAACTTATTAAACAAAAACAAAAAACTTCCAAAGTTATGTAAACACTCGGAACAACTTTTTTATTACTTGTAAGACGTACGATCCACACATACATACATACATAAGAGAAATTAACCGATTTTCAATTGTCCAACCCTAATACTGTCTCGCTCGCTCACCAATTATAAAGTACTAATGAAGCACATGGTCTATTTGTGTCTGCATGTGCTACTATTAGATTGTGAGCGTGTGGTTAACTGAAGTGTTCAGATAATTGAGGTTCGGATAACTGAAGTTCTACTGTACATACATACATAACACACACATACATACATACATACATACATACTTACATACATACATACATGCATGCAAATTCTCTTGCAACCGCTAGCGGTCATGCGCACCTGGCAGAGCCAGGATGCCTGTCCACTAAGCAGGCACTGTGAGCCGTGCAAGCAAAGCTCCTGGAGCCGGGCTAGGAACTCACAGGAGAACAGACCTTTCCTCACAGCAAGTCGTGTGGGCACCCAAAGTCACATGCATACATATATACATACTCACACATGTATTTTATCTTATTTTTTAATTACCTGCACACTAGTGCAGCAGGGTAAAATGATCACGTCTTCCATGTTGATATCTTCACAATAGTATTTTAGGTTGATGGCCCATGAGATATTTCACTATATCACACTGAATTGCGCAAGCTCAATTTTCTCTGCACAAATTATCAATCCAGGTCAAAGCAGCCACTACGTATCACACTCTGACTCATGTAATGTTGCTTTCAAAATTACAGCTGCCTAACCCTCTTCTGTTTGGCCTTGGCAGTGACAACACACACAAAATCCAAACTACACTAGTGCTGAGAGTGAACACAGATTTGGAAAATAGCAGTGGTTATTTTTGCAAAATTATTGTCCACATACTTACGCACATATGACACACACACACACACATATATAATACTTATGCAGACATGTCTCACTCTCAATTAATTATATTGACGGCCATAGTCACACTTACACAATCATTGGCAATTCTGTTCTCCCCAGCTATTCCTTCAAATTCATCTCCTGCAGTGATCCTTTGCCTGGGCATATATGTGAGGGTTTCTGTAAATATTTCTTCTATGGTTGTTTTTTTTCAACTTAGACTGAGAACTGATTCAAGGCTAGTAATTGGGGTGAAGGTAACTAACATAGTTGTGGTCACGGAATGAGTAACTACAATTACACTGTAGCTGGCTTATTTTGTTGGTTCATGTGGCAATTTTCACCTAATTTTTTGTAACCTAATTTTTTGTAACCTATCAGCCCACTGTCACTTGCATTTGCTGAGTTATTGTATATCAACTGTAACTGTGCTTTTTAAATGTAATTGTATCGCTCAGATCTGGGGCATACCTGGGCTTTTTGTATGAGTAATAGCACAGGTAACCGTGCTATTCGGGATTAATAGCACGAGTAACGTGATTGAAATAGTACGAGGAGAAGCCGAGTGCTATTTCAATTGCTTCACGAGTGCTATTGATCCCTAATAGCACAGGTTACCCAGGCCAGCTTTTTTAAAAATCATTTGCAATGGTAGCTATATTATTTCGTTCACTCACTGTCTCTTATTTCAGGATTAGCTTCCGCTGGAACTTCGTTTTCAACGTGCGACTCCTCCTGATCCGTTGAAAAAAATTCCGTCTAATGCGGGTAGAGCTTCTGTGGTGGTAAAGAATGACATTGTCTCCAACTAAAAACTACTCGAGCTGTATGTTTCCAAGGTTAACACTGCACGCGTGTGCACTTACCTGTACTATTTCACTTAGCTACCGAGGCATTTCACTTTCCACTTAGTTACCGAGGTATTTCAATTAGTCACGCGCTATTTCACTTTCCCCGTGCGATTTCAATTGAACAGCGATTTTACCCATACATTTTTGAATGGGCAACTTACGCGCCGTACTATTAGCTACATTACTATGGTACAATACTAGTGATGTGCTTGAGCACAAATGGCGAGCGAGTCTAAAGACTATACTATTTTTATATGAATGATTTTGACTTCTAACACTGAAGCTACTGAAAATAAGGTCCAGTTTTTTAATTTCGCATACACAGTAAAGGGATTTCAGTGCCATAGTAACAACTCTCTGCAACTGCTTGAATTGAAGGGAAAAAACAACAACAAAACAATACACGTTATTTAAAAGTTTTCTTTGTGATATTATTTAGCTAACTAGGTTACTATTTTTAGCTTACTTCATGCAAACACTATAATATAGCAGTTATGACCTTTTATTTCAGCAAACAAATACAAAATCACTCTCTTACCTGATTAATGGTAACTTTTGTAGTATCAAACATCTGCCATTCTGATAATCTCAATCACCAGTAACTCTTGAACAAGCTCTCAGCTGATAAAAAATAAACCAGTGTTATTATTTGTAATTTTAGCCAACAAATATGGAATTACTACTTACCTCATTCTTGAGTATTGATAACTTCTGTAGTATCAAATTGAAGTTACTTTGACCATCTGAATTACCTTGAATTCTTGACAACAAGCTCTCACCTACAAAAACAAAAGACAATCAATTTTAGCACACTAATACAAAATTACTTTCTTACCTCATTTTCTTGAGCAGTGGTAACTTTTGTAGTACCAAATTTGAGTCATTGAGACTATTTGAATTTACCAGTCACTGTTGACAACAAGCTCTTAGCTATTAAAAAGAAAGGCCAGAGTTATTTTTGCATATTTAGCTAACAAATATGGAATTGCGTACTTACCTCAGCATCCCTCGAGTAGTAGTAGCTTCCTTAGCATTAATACTTTATGTGCTTACATACGCTTTTCAGAAGTAGTGATAGCTCTCTTGGTACTGACTACAGGTTGCTCTTGACAACTAACAAGCCGCACTTATCCGGAAAAAAGGCGAAGTTTTGAATTAAAATCTGGTAAAGGGTCTTCAATGCCATAGTAACCGGTCGCATCAACTTTTTGTTTCTTGAAAAGCATGCGTTTTCGCAGGAATTTTCTCACACTTTGGAGCTTAAGGGTGCCCGCACATAGCAACGCGCACAGCCTGTAGATCCGGACATTAATTTATTCCCCGCCAATACCCCACCATTCGATAATACGCGAGCAGAAACAATCGCGCATTAGTAGCAGACTTATACTTTGCGAAGTTGTGGTGTTTTAGTTTAGCTTCATGTTGTCTTTTATTCCTTTACAGCAACTCTCCATACGTCGTCTGAGCTCACGCAGCAAGTTGCACCAGGCTGCCTCTCCACCAGTAGCCGTTCTCCGGACTATGCGCTCCTGAACTCAAGTGGATGGATCCACCAGGCTCGATTTCTGCGAAGCGAAGACTTCCAAAGCTGCGCAAATCTAATACCTTCACCTTTGGCTATTTCCAATAAACTGCTCTCTCTTCGGACTCTCTTGTTATTGTTGTATTGATGTTTGTTTACTCTTGATATAGGCGGGCTCTTTTTAGAACCAATACAAACTAATTGAAAAAAAATTGCTCGCGTACTCGCATTACGAGATATGGGGGTGGGGCTATTTCTTAAGAATTGCGAGTGGAATTAAAGTTCCAAATTTTGGGTCAGTTTTTCTTGGAATCTAATAATGAGAACGACACAAAAATTTTATACACGGGTAAACCAAAAAAAAATGAACTGCACTACAGCGAGAATTTTTCAATATCTTATAAATAGAAAAAATTGCGAATATATCATAAAGTAATATTGAAATGGATAAGAACTCGCTGTCTTGCAGTCGAGTATCGGCTCGGCTAGTAGTGCACCAAATTGCGGAGCTCCAACTTACCGCACCGCTCCAAAAAAGTGCCCCAAAGTTTTATAACCAGGCCCCGATATTTCCTCCAGATTCGCTCTAAAATTAGTGAGCGGCTCCTCGGCAGGACTTTGTCCTTGTATGTAGTGGAGAAGCCCCTGTAGTATACAATAGTAGTAATCGTGAAATAGCAAACCATCAACAAAAAATTGCGTAGGCGGTGTGCGGGCACCCTTAAGTATAAAGTACGGTTTGCTTAATGCTGGTAGTTTCAGAATAAACTGGAGTCAAGCCTAAAAAGCCGTGTTTTTTTGGAAAAAAAGTTCCCGTCGCGCGCGTTCAAAGAGTATACGTACCATCCTGTAACATTTATACCCGATTTTGCATTAACCACCCTAATTGGCGAGCGAGCGTAGTAGCGAGGAGGACACTTACAGGGGTACACAATTTGAAAATCGGGATGTTGTGCGAGGCGAGCTTAGCGAGCGAGACAGTATTAGGGGTGGATATGCAATGTATGTATGTATGTATGGATGGTACGTATGCTCTTTAAACGCGCGCGCGGGGAACTTTTTTCTCCTAAAAACACAGCTATTTAGGCTTGACTCCAGTTTATTCTGAAACTACAGCATTAAGCAAACCTTACTTTATACTTAAGCTCCAAAGTATGAGAAAATTCCTGCTAAAACGCTTGTTTTCAAGACACAAAAAGTTGATTCAACAGGTTACTATGGCATTGAAGACCCTTTTCCAGACTTAATTTCAAAACTTCGCCGTTTTATGGGGGGATACGGAATGCCGGTTGTTGGTTGTCAAGAGCCGTTGGTAGTCAGAATGCCTTAGTATTAATGCTATGGAAGCTACTACTTCTCGAGGGAAGCTGAGATAAGTACGCAATTCCATATTTGTTAGCTAGATATGCAAAATTAACTCTGGCCTTTCTTTTTTGTAGCTAAGAGCTAGTCAACAGTGACTGGTAAATTCAAATAGTCAGATTGGCTCAAATTTGGTACTACAAAAGTAAAATGAGGTAAGAAAGTAATTTTGTATTTGTGTGCTAAAATTGATTGTCTTTTGTTTTTGTAGGTGAGAGCTTATTGTCAAGAATTCAAGGTAATTCAGATGGTCAAAGTAACTTCAATTTGATACTACAGAAGTTCTCAATACTCAAGAATGATGTAAGTAGTAATTCCATATTTGTTGGCTAAAATTACAAATAATAACACTGGTATTTTTTTTATCGTAGCTGAGAGCTTGTTCAAGAGTTACTGGTGATTGAGATTATCAGAATGGTTGATGTTTGATACTACAAAAGTTACCATTAATAAGGTAAGAGAGTGATTTTGTATTTGTTTGCTGAAATCAAATGTCATAACTGCTATTATAGTGTTTGCATGAAGTAAGCTAAAACATAGTAACATTTTATGTAACCTAACTATCAGGCTCGCTCGCCATTTGTGCTTAAGCACCATAGTTGCCAACTTTCTAAAATGAAAAATCGGGATAGGCCACACCCACTAATTAACCATCATGAATATCATTAAGATAGCATGAATAATTGTTGAAAGAAATTAAGAGCCCGAGTGTTCCAGTCTGTGATTATAGAAGATAATGCCAGGGCTACGAGAAAATCTGCTAAGTCGTTGCTAAGCTTCGGCACGCTACTTCGCGTTGCTTAGGTTCAGAAAGCTAGCTATGGTATTACCCTGAAAGACACCTACAGAGATGTCAGTAATGGTTGTGAGTCAAACAGGAATGGACATACATACACTATTTTATTTTGACAAGCGGAAGTAAACAACAGAAACAACTGAATTTAGCTAATAATCTTGATCAGAATGGAGTAATAAGTGAAGTTCTGTGTCATTTCTTTGTTCTATTTGATACTTTCCAGGTCTATTTTTCGCTTGAGAACACCACTGACGTCCAACAGTCTACCAAAACAGCCTGGCTATTTATAGCTACTTGTGTTCCAACTCTGGATCCTGAATATCACTGAATAATCACTAACCTCCTTGAGAAGACTTCAGCCATTCTTGATTCACTCACCTGTACCAAATGATGAAATTTTGCTGTTGTGCTATTATTTCATACAACAATATTTTATTCTTTGTTTCAGTGTTTTCAACCAAGTTTATATGAAAAATGTTTTATAGTAACCACCCTTGTAGATATGCTGTACAGATAGCTATACCACTACACAAACCACTGATATCAAGCAGACTAACTTGCAGACTATTGTGTGCAGCTGTTGGCTAATAGTTATTAACCCCCTTTGTTGTAATCGAGTATTTGGCGTTACGTGGACCTTAATAACGGGTACTCTATTTCGAGTATTTGACCGATAATTGGTTAACTCTATCAGAATTCCGGGAAATCCTATTGCAAACCGGGGATTCGGGAAAGGCTAAAAAAACCGGGAAAGGCTAAAAAAAAACGGGAAACCGGGAAAGGCTAAAAAAATCGGGATAATCCCGGCAAAACCGGGATAGTTGGCAACTATGAAGCACACCACTAGTTCAGCGAGCGACGCGAAGCGAGCGAAGCTGACTCTCAGTCGTGTTCAATTGAAATTTTCAGATGTTATAGTTATAAACCAAAATTGAGGTTTGTATGCGATTTATAAACTCCCCGAGACACGAGGGCGCAGCCCGAGTGGCGAGGATTTATAAAATCGAAATACAAAACCTAATGATTTTGGTTTTATAACTATTTTAAACACTGTAAAAATTATAGCGTGAAAACCCACCAAATTCACACCAAACTGGTGGTGTGAATGCCCACCACCTATGCATAGTGTGTCCTTCACACTTTCTTCCTAGTGTGAATGCACACTTAGTTTGAAATTCACACTCAATGGAATAGCATGGACCCTTTACCGAACATTAATTATATTCATATGCAGGCAAAAACCAATGCTATTATCATTGTAATCTACCTCATAAATGTTTTGTACACTTGTGTGCTAGATAAGAGAGTTGACTAAGATTTTAGTCGTCTGATTAATGAGATCTGGGATTACACCAATCTCTTTTTGGAAAAAAAATGTTGAAATGTGTTACTAGAATCAATGTAGCTTAAAATAATTCAGCATTAATGTAAGTATGAGTTCATAGTGATTGTGGTGAGAATTCACACTAAATTTGGTGTGCACTTCACACCCAAACGATGAGGTGTGCGCATCACACCATATTTTGGTGTGACTATTGTTACAAGTGATTCACGCTTAATTTGGTGTGAACTACACACCTTTTGGTTTACAGTGTAGCCAGAACATAAACAACGAGCAAAGTATAGCGTTAGCTATCTTAGTAATTGTATTAAAGTACCCAAACTCTTCATTATTCCATTTTGCTTTGATCTGCCTTCTACCATAATTATGGTTGCTAAGAACTATATCAGACTTTTCCCCGCTAATACATTTTCTTACGGGAATACCAGACTGTATCAGATTTATAGTTCTTAACGACAAGCGCGGTCGCTCGGGTAACGGGCTATAAATATATATATATATGTATGTACAGTTCGTCCAGCTTAAAGAGTAGAAAGTACAGATCTCAAAACTTAGACTAGTTGCAATCACAATAAGCTTAGACATACCTTTTTTGTGTTGTTAGATCCCAATCCACTCGAAACTAAGTCATATAAATCAGCGTAAGTATAAGAACTACGCTATCTCCATAGACACTCCATACATTAAGCGCCATTTTTTTGACGTCACAAATTCGTCCGTCCTACGTCACAACTCGTAGTTAAACTTGAGCAGCGCCCTCACACGGCAGCTCCTATTCGGGAACTTCCCTTATGTAAGGGTGCCCCGCCACCAGAAACCGAGGCGCGTAACCGCAAATTGACTGTTTTTGCTATGTCTTTATATTTCTTTTTCTGTGTACTGTGGGCTTATTTTGTTGTTACAGGTGGAATTAGCACCAATAGAAGACTCCAGCAAGCCAAATTTGAAGAATGAAGACCCGCCTGGGACGGAGATACAGCTCTGCACACTGGCTACTATTCAGAGTTATTTCGAAGCAGCCGAAAGAGCTACTGCACTCATTTTTTTCCAGAGGTTGCCTGAGGGCTTCTTCGCAACATTACAGAGCCATATTTCTAATATCTATATTCTTTTTTTTTGTAAACAGTAAAATTTCATGCCGTTTTACTCGTGCGTTATTCTAAAAACAACTCTTTGTAACTTTATTCTAAGTGGGGTATTTTGCTTGTGCGCAAAATTTGGATTCAATTCAGTGATCCAGTTCCACAATATCAATATTTATTTTCAAGTTGACAACTGATTCGCAATTTCACCCCGCCCCCCCCATAACGTTGAGCTCCGCGTACGCGCAATTTATTTGGTAAGATAATCAATTAATTTGTGACAGCTCTAAAAAGAGCCCATTTGTAAACAATAATAAGAAATACAAATGAGCCGCGAGATGGCCGTTGTAACTTTGGAAATAGTTAGTCCCTTGAGCAAAAGTGATGGCATATTCCCGATGTTGCTTGGAGTTGGTTGCTCATTAGTGGGAGCGGGTAGTTCAGCACAAGATTTAGACTTGTAGGCGATAGGGCTGAAGAGTATAGCGGTAGCAATCCCGATGGAAAGAACTGAAGTGATGATGATGGAGTCTATACGCAGCGGAGTCTCAATACAAGGTTGGTGGAATTGTCGGAGCTGGTACCAGTCAGGGTGGAGTTGGTCATGGTTGAGACAGAGTTTTAAGCTGCTCCAATGGCTTCACAAGTACAGCTTCATTCCCCTGCAAGTATAACAGAAGGATGTTATTCGAAATGACTGTCTCAGACTAGTACACTACATACAAGTTATAGCTCTGGGACCGTTTGTGTCCACCTGCTTCGCGGTTTTGGGCGCCAAAGTTAATTGATTGTTTGCGTGGCTCGGTTACGGGCCATCTCCCGCGTTTTACCAGCGTGTCCAACATCCCCTGGTTTAGTTCACAAATGCGCAAGCGCAACACTCTGACATCACAAATACGTCGTCATTGAGATAAGAGCTTCCGCAAACGTCACAACTTACACCGAAAATACTAACCCTCTCACAAAAGCATTATTATTTCCCTTAATTTTCAAGATAGGGGTTTCAAATTCATATGGATTAAAATACAACTATTTAGGTATTTTATATTAAATTCCCAAGACACTTACTTCAAAATTGCAAGATTACCAGCTTAAAGCATTTGGGGAGTTTAGTTTTTTATAAAAAATGAAATTAAAAATAAGTAAAATAGTATTAAAATATAAAAATTTGATACAAATCAAATTAATGAGCCATAGATTCAGTCTGCAAAATCTTTAGACACTCGAATTCAATTTACTCTTTTTCTGGCTTAAAAACATCAAAAATATCCTCCATTTATAGGGTCACTTCTTCTATCTATTACCACAGTTGTGACCACAAACCACAATTTTTAAAAACATAATCATTTTCAATATATATTAATTTGTGTGTGTGTGAAGTTTCAGCTTCCTGACATCAATCTTACTGCACATGTATACATTTAAAGAACAATTAACAAAAAACAGAACTTTCTACTCTTTAAGCTGGACGAACTGTATACGTACGTCAAAATATTTCGCCCGCGCTTCTAATTACGTAAGTTAGGTAAAGCGTTCACAGTTCCAGTATTTTTCAATTAACTGGTGCGGAGAATCCTTGTTTCAACCAAAAAGTTTATAGCTACTCTCTTCTTGAAACAATTGTGAAGTCTTCGTCAAGCTGCGCTTCTTTGCCACTGCTTTCGAAGCTTATTCAGGTAATTCTGTTAGTTTAGTCTGGGATCAGAGACTTTAGATTCTCTGATGATGGAAAGGGTTACACTGTGCACTACAGTTAGATGTAATTTCTGTCCTGTTTTTCTGTAAAAAGAGTCTGTTCGCTCGCCATGCATTTGCGCTATTCGAGCGCACCACTAGTTTATTTATTTATTTGTATATATGTATGGACGTACGTAAGGCATTTTTGTACTTTGACCCTCGCGTTTTTGTGTTAGTTCGGTTGTCGACCCCGTCCCAAACTTCACTAAACAGAATCCTCTGGTTTATCGATCAGTACCCGTATCACCCTAGAAATTGAATTGTTTACCGTTTTGAATTATTTTGCGGGTGCAGTTAAAACTTGAAAACTTGACTTCCATTTCTATTCGAGTTAGTGGCGGCGGTAAGTCAATGCGCTCTTTGTCATGGTTATAAGCCGTGCGCAACAGTATTTACTTGAAAATACATTGTCCACTAGACTACTACTGCGAAGGTTAGTCTGTGTAGGTGCATGTCCAGTTGTGTCAAAGCATTGTGTGTTACAACCACTACTTAGCTAAAGAATATCAGAAAGAAAACTTTTAAATAACGTGTATTGTTTTGTTGTTGTTTTTTTCCTTCAATCCAAGCAGTTGCAGAGTTGTTACTATGGCACTGAAATTCCTTTACCAAGTATGCGAAATTAAAAAACTGGACCTTATTTTCAGTAGCTTCAGTGTAATCATTCATATAAAAATAGTATAGTCTTTAGGCTCGCTCGCCATTTGTGCTCAAGTGAAGCACATCACTAGTACGGTCTCGCTCGCTTCGCTCGCTCGCCAATTATTGAATGTTTACAATTAATATGCATATAATTTTGACACATTATGCTGGTCTTATGTGGTTCACAATTTAGTGGGCAAGATACTACTTTATGCGTCATTGTGCAAGCTATATTCATAGTGGCTAGCTTTACTAGATTTTAATGTTTTTATTCACAGCACTAACAACAAGGAAGCTGAAGAGCTTAAAGTTCTAATGAAGAATTTCAAGGCATGCTTGGTAGCTAAGTTTGAGAACAAGATAGCTAAATATGTATATGTGGTTATTTCTAATAATTATCTGCCAGGGATAGTCTTGGCTTTAAAAAAAATAGAAGACAATTAAAGAAAACCTGAGATTGCATTTCTGTTATGCAGCTTACATCTTAATATGGTAAAAGTGTCAACACAATTCAAGAAAGTAAAAACAGCATTTTGTCTTTGCACAAATCAACTTACCATTGAAGAGGTGACGCTTTACCGAACCACTTTACCGAACCACTTTGAGAAGCCGTAACTTTGTAAGACACAAGGATCATCTATGCATTGGGTAAGAAGCATTAGCGGTTGGGGATTGAGTACATGAGACTAACTTTTCATTATGGCGGTTCAGTTTAAGGAAAGTGTCTCAGCTTTCAAGAGTAAGTTAAAAGCTTTGCACCCCTTAAAAAAGTAATGCTAATATGGTAATACTCTATAGTGATATGGGAGAGGAGGACTGTCTAATAATTCTGTATACAACATTAGTTTCTTAAGTAGTTTGAGACAAATAGTGTGTACGAAGGTACCTGTTTGAGTTTGCTAGTATGTAAGTCTGACAAAAAATTGAAACTGGTTGTTTACTATGTAAACTTGATCATAGGCTCCAACTGTCGCGAATGTCCGGGACGCGATTTTTTAAACGACGCACCCTTTGAGGACTTAGAAAAAATTCTGGAAATACTTAGGTACAAAGTACAAGATATTTTATACTTTGAACCTTATGTTGCTTTTTTTTTCTCGTCAAGACACTGACAGCGAAGTCTTGTCCAACTTATCCCAATTTTATTTGAGCTGTTGTGGTGAATAGTGAAGGGAATGGAGGGGAGTCGGTACTTTGACCATAGCTGGAACGTAAGTTAACCTGATTGCATGATGCGTTTGTGTTTGTGTGTGTGTGTATTGGTAGCTTGTGGCATAAAATTACTGTGCATGTTATATACCCTTATCTAACCCTTGCCCAGCTCCTTTCCATAAATTGTCTACCTGCAGTCCCAACCTTACACTAGAATAGGCTTAGGACATCTCTATACTTGTCCTGTTTGTGTATACTTGTCCTGTTTGTTGTACGTAGGTTTCTTTAAAATAGGCGTACAAACATTATCAATGTAAACTGGTCATTGTAAACTCATATACGTATATGTATATATATTGTTGAACAAGTACATATGTACAGTATTTGGCTGAGACAAATTACCGTCAGGCTTCACCTCCTTTTATTATTATTATTATTGTTGTTGTTGATGTTCTTATTGTTATTTTTATTGTTTTTGTTGTTATCAGTCGAACCGCACGGGCAAATTCGCGGGAAATTTTTATTGCAAAAAAGTAGGCGTAGCCCTTACAAAATGGCGTGTTTTAGCTATTTGAAAACTAGTGCTTAGACGATAGAATGGACGCTTATTGGCTCTAGTTTTAGAAGAATGATCTCAAAATGTTTAAAGCAAACTTGTGGCTATTATTTTGAACTTTCATAACCCTCCCTTCATGAGGTATTATAGTGGTGAGGTCTATAAGTATAACTAAAGAAGTGGTTTTATTTTGTCAAGGAGGATGGGACACAAGTTTGAATGGGTAAGTATGATGGATAACATAATTTTATTTGATATTATTAATATTTCAATGAAGTGCAACTGGCAAAACGGAAATGTCTCTTGTAAATGTATAGATTGCAATAAATAGTAATGATACTACACTAAGCTAGCTACAGAAATGTGACAGTTGTAAGTCACTGGGTTCATTGCAGAAATCAGAATCAGAAATTATTTCTGTTTCTATTTTTTCAGAGTCTGAGTCTAATTCATCATCACTTTCATCTGATGTGGATTCCTGATCAGATCCTACAGATATACCCTCGGGCAGAACATTGTGGCAATTATGGCACTGACAACTTGGCCCACACTTTCGACTGTTTTTCACACATCCACATCTCTGATTACCACATCCTTTCCTGCAAGAACATCCTCTTGTTAAGAAATCTATGGTATCCTGGACTCTCTGTTTCACTTTGCTACATTCCCAGTCAAAACTAAAATTGTTGTCAGTATCCCTGATCCATCCGCATGTCTCTGGAGAAGGTAAGGATTGTTCTATGTTTTGTTGTGTTGAGTTGTCCCACATAAGTCCAACCCAGCAACAGCGAAGCCAGTGGCGCCACATTGATGTATGTGACGGCATTCTGTCTCTCTCGTCAGATATCCTTTCACTGACTATGCTTCTTATTGTATTGTACCATTGGATATGTTTATCCTTGATGTTCAGTACCTGTACCGAGTTAAACAACTGTTGTGGTGTTTCAACGTTTTTTATAGATGACATAGCTGAGATATGTTTTTTGAAATAAATCGTTCCAACTAGCCTTAAGAACGCCAAAAATCCTTTGTCTCGATTCTCTATAGAAATATTAGACAAGGAACCATCAGCATGTTGACCAGAAATAAATTGTGCATGTTGGAAAAAAATATTGAAAAAAACTGCTTTTCCATGTCCATGAAAGTAGGAGATGTAGTCACAACCCGAGCAAATGAATAACATTTGGAATATTTTATTCACTGTAGGACGAGGAAGACTTGCCAGATCTGGATCACGTTCAAGTGCACACACTAAGTTATTCAGATGTAAATATGAGCAAGTTGGTGAATGTGGTAAATTAAGTTGAACTATGATTTCTTTGGAAGCAAGGCAAGTGGACAAAGACAGGCCAATGTTGTACACATCAGTGTCTGGTGAGTATATCATAATATGTGTTCCTTCAGTTTGATAAACATGTCTCCAAATCCGCATGTCAGCTTCTCTAGAATTTGACGAATACGATGCCAAAGTCATTGGTAGACAATCGCCAGAGAACTTGCATACCTGTGTTGTATTGGTTTGTGCAAAGCACCCACTTAAGTACAAGGTCTGTCCCTGGAGCAACTTTTGTCTCAGAGTTTGCATAAATGACAATCCTAAGGCTTCAATTATACATGCTTTGCACTTACGGCAGTCAATGAATGATTTCCAATTATTGGGGATAGCAGTAGCTGGTGTAAAAGAAATATGAGTGTGTAATTGCAGTTCCTTTCCCTTATCTCTTCTATTGTGTTCAAATGCTTTTGGATTAAATTGTTGATCATTTGCCTGAGTATCGAATAATACGTGCACCTCACATGCACGATTGCATTGGTAATGAGGTAATATAAATCTGTTAAACAAAAACATACTATAATCTCTTATATTTACAATGTTTCGAAGTGGCTTATAATTTAAGAAAAACATGGCATCAAGGATAACTGTGTCAACTCTCCATTGGTCAGGTAGACTACCCATTACCACTTGAATATCGGGCCCAGGATAACGTTTTCCTAATTTATCCTTCCACACTGATTTGACACCTTTTATAGGATACCCGTCTTCATCAGCAATAGCTCGTGGATACAAGGAGTATTGCTCCAGTGTACTGTTGTATGTTTGACCAGTTCGGTTGCACCAAGTTAAACGATGACGAAGACATTTAGTTATTTGTTTTAGTTCCTTTTCTTTCTGATTGATATGTTTTTGTGTGACTTTATTCAGTGGCGCCATTGTTAACAGCTTGTTTTTTCTTACTGGAGCAGCAGTGCTTGGTTTTTTCAGTATAAAATGATTAATATAATTATCTAGATCACACGAACCAATCTTCCTGAAATTGAGCATATCGTGCGATTGCTCAGGTGTGGCCTTGATATTGCTGAATGCATTTATGAGGCCTCGATTTTTAGTAATTTTGTCTCCAGGAAACAATCCTATTTTATCAATTTGTGTTATCATAGCCACTACATTTTCCTCACCTTTTACAATGGCAGGTTTTTTAGTAAATATGTTGAATAGTGGTTCAAACTGAGAGTTGAGGCTAGGGAATATTTCAGACAGCAAACTTTTGTGTATAGAAATTCGATGTTTCATAAACAGAGATGTTTTCTGGAGGTACGATTGTGTTGGACGGGATATAGCCATTTTTAAATCCTTATTTATGCACATCTCATGTGCCTCATCAAGGGCAACAGCATGGCCTTTTCCACCATTTATGGAAATTGTAAAGCAATTTTTGAAATGTTTCAATAAATCTGATGGAAATTTTTGTATATCTGCCAAATGGTAAGGTATTAGTCGTTGATACGTTGTTCGATCATAAGCTAAAAAAAGTGGAGCCATTTGCTTTAATGATGAGTTTCGCAAATCCCAATTTTGGCATCTAATGGCTATAAAAAGCTGAATGTAGCAAAAACAATCAGAAAATATGAATTGATGCCAAAATTTCATTGTATCATCAGACATAGTTTTTTGTTCTATATTAATATGAAAGGTTTGATTGAAGTTTATTTTGTGCATGTAGCATTCTACTGATGTTAATACTTCATGTACTTCTGAATTATCAAATTGAAATTCATCTTGTGTGGGTTTTTCTGGATAAGCTGAAGCAATTAAGGCCCGGAACAAAGCTTGCCAGACTTCAAGCAAAAATTTATGTGTTCTTGAAAAGTTTGAACATTTTTCAAGTGATCGTAACGTTTCTGCTCTAAAACCAGAAGCCTGTGCCAGTTGTTTTAATCCAGCATGAAAATATATTTTCATTAATACTGGCTGAAAGTTTTTCAATATATGCCATTCTCCAGGATATATTAGTAATTTTTTAAATAGAACTCCATATATTTTTTTAACCTCGATAAGATGTTGGTAAGTTTTTCCATCACCAACTAATATAACATAGCCACCTTGGCTTTCCGAAGTGGCCGTACCCAACATTAATTCAGCCACAAACCTCATTGTGTCTGTTGAATCTGGGTTCTCATCTACTAGCTCTGTATAGTAGATGGTGGATTTTTCTACCAATCTTTGAGTAGAATATGCATATAAATCCTTAAATTCATGTATCACATCCTTTGTTTTATGGTAACAATGCTTAAGGAAATTGTAGGACAACTTTTTGCTTTCCAAACATTTTCGCTGCAGCTGTTCATCGGTGTTTTCTTTAAAATGATCTAGAGTTAAACAAACTGAGGTTTCTGATGGGATTATGTGATGTGTGCTCGCACTGGGCAATGCTAATGATTTAATTTGTTGTGATAAGTTTCTTGGCATCAAAGTACGAGGTTTTTTAGGAGCTTTCCCTCCTAATTTATGTGGTGAGTTACTTGGAGACCATTCAAGTAAGCGTTTACCTTGGCATGATGGCCCATTTAATTGAATTTGAATGGAAGGATTTGGCTGTGTTATTTGAATAGTAGTTCCATGGTAGCTTCTGTGTTGATCTCCACTATATACTGCTGCGTGACTTTATAGCATGTCAAAATTATCAACGCTTGCTACTGTTAGCCTGTTTTGTGGTAAATCATCCCAGATTTGTTTGTTGCGTTGCAATGTAGCTACTTCAGATACAAACCTGTCATGTGTGTCTGGAGAACATACTGCCCCTAGCTGATTAAAGATTTTCATTAATTTACGGGATCCACTGCAAACTTCAATTGTGTCTGCCAAAATTAAGTGAAGTAGGAGAGGTTTTTGAGTATTGGTGCAGAAAAGAATAAGACAGTACAGGTAATATCGCCTCAACATTTTGACATGTTTATTATTGTTTGAAGTGTGATCTTCATATTTTTCTTTTCCCGATTTTGTGATTAATTCGATAAATGACCACAAAGTAGGGTTAACTCTAGTTATTTCTTCTTTAACATCCAGCACATTTGGGGATCTTTTGAAGTAGATTGCCTACTTATTTCTGAAAGAATTAAATCATTTATTATGCCCCCAGCTCTTGATACAATTATTTCATCAGGTAAAGTATGTTGAGGATGTATAAATTCTTCACTGGTTTCAGAGCTGTGTGTTCCTAGAGCCCATGACAAGCTTGTAAGTAGGTCCCCTCCTTTTTTGTATAATACGGTACCATACTTCCTGTGGACACACTTGTGTTCTAAATGAGAATATAAATGTATCTTTAGTTGATACAACATCCACCTGGAATTAAATTTTATTGTTCCTTCTTCATGTATTAGGATTGGATCATTTCCTGAAGAAGCTTTGTTACAAGCGGAATGGTAATTCTGCAGAAAAAATCTGCTTACTTGAGGAAGAAGGACAGCTTTGTTACTCTGAATTAGATTTGCAACAAAAAGGACTGAGTGCAAGATGGATTTTTCTAGTGCATTTGTTTCTCCTAACACAATTTCCCCCCATATTTCAATTAAATTGATAAGTTCATTTTTTTCCACATGGGCTTCTATAATGGCTACATGTGATTTATAGCATGTAGTGCAAATGTAATCATCAGATGATAGTGGCTCAGATCCATCGGCTAGAATTGCATTAATTAAATCAGGATTTGGACAATGGCGATTACAATATATACCTTTTTTAGGTTTTACACTGCAACTGGCACATGGTTGTGAGCCAAGTAATTGTTTATATACTGCCTGATAATGTTCATTACATAGTAATAATTCAGAATCTAACTGTACTATGTTTAGTGCTTCTTTAATTTCTTCATCACTTGCAAACAATGGTTTGATTAGTTTGCCTTTTGAATTGCACAAAGGCTCAACACAGGTTTTGAGGGCAACATCTAAATGTTTACATTTGCTCCATTTAGGTGAATATCCAGAAGAGTGATACCGTTGTGCCTCTTTCTGATGAGCAATGCATATACATGCACTCGGATCTGGTTCATCTACACAATGCTGTTTAAAAAATTCTTTTTCAGTGTCACTCCAACCACCATAATGAGAGTATTTAGGGCAAGATTTGCCACATAAATAACAAGGACTACAAGGCTGATTGCAATGATACTTAGAATACTTTTTCTTTTTACCTTCTGATGCCATTGAAAATGTTCGTTCAGGTAGAGGGCTAGTTTCAGCGGCTGATCTGAGGGCTAGACCAACGCCGAGTCTAACTGCTAGACCTGTGGCAAATCTTGAGGCCAGGCAGTAGCACACGTGAGGACTGGTTGGTAGAGAAACTGAAGATTTTATATAATAATAATATTAATAATAATAAGTAATAGTAGTAGTAATAAGAATAAATAAATTATTGTTACTATTAATATTATTTGAGACATTACCTGAGATTAAAATTATTTCAGTAGCAAAACTGAAGACTGGATGGCAGAGAACCTGAGGACTAGACAAATTTGCAAGCTGAAGGCCAGACACAAGAGAAATCTGGACCAAGCAGTAGCAAAGGTAAGGAGTAGTTAGTAGAGGAGCTGAAAGAGAAGGAATAATAATAATAATAATAATAATAATAATAATAATAATAATAATAATAATAATGGTGATGATAATAATAATATAATATAAAAAATTATGATGACGATGATAATAATATTATTATTGTTATTATTATTATTGTGATTATTCTGAGACAATACCTGAGATTAAATTTATTTCAGCTGCAAAACTGAAGGCCAGATGGCAGAAAACTTGAACGCTGAACACAGCAGCAAACTGAAGGCCAGATACAACGGCAAAGTGAGGGCCAGACACTACGACAAGCTGAGGGTCAGACACAATGGTAAAGCTGGAGTGCTGGACACAGTGGCAAATCTCAGGGCCAGACAGAGGGAAGCAAATCTGATTACCTACACAGTGAAGAAGCTAAAAAGTTAAAATTCAAAATAAGTGTCACTTTATGAAGAAAAAAAATGTTTTAAATTTTTTTCTATTTCGGAATTCTTGTAATACCTGTCATGTTTTATATAATTGTGTACCTAATATTTAACTGAATTTTACAAACAAACAAAAAATGGGACACAAAATTTTTATGATTTATTCTATTTATTAATCACTATAGATAAACTTTTTGTAATATTATGGCTTAATTACCTGCAAAACGAATTTGTCTCCTGATTTTGTCACTCTCTCTCCAGAAGTAAGTGTTTACTGTTCAATCACTTCCAAGTCGATTTAGCGGTCACAAATTGGCATGTGGCAAGATCAACTGATAAGAAAACTGGAAAGGGTTTTCCCAGAACTGTGCAGTGTCCAGAAAAGGGAGAAAAAAAGTGTACGATAAAAGGGGTGTAAACAGTGCGACAGGAAAGAATCGTCGCTGAATGCAAATATATCTCGAGTTTTAAGTGCGGTACGCGGAAGGTGCGGTCCGACTGGGTTTGGACTAACTAAATCTAATGTAGGGAACTAACTGATACGCAGGCGGGTTTGAGTTTATATGGCTCAAGACCCGCATGCGCAAAGGGGAGTATGAAATGGGGTCAACCGGAAATCCGGGGCACAAAATAAGTATGCATACATAATAATATAACGAAGTGCAACACCAGAAATACAGTTGGCAAATATGAAACACACTGCTTACAAACGAAATGATTATGTAATGACAGACACACACACACACAGTTCCAATTATCTCTGTTCTCTGTCTTCTCTTTTAACTTCTCTTCTCATCTTCTCTATTTCCATCTCTCCGCCCACACACGTTATTTAAAATTTTCTTTGTGATATTTTTAATAGTAGTTGTAACGCACAATACTTTCACACAACTGAACATAGCGTAAGCCCTCGATTGTCGACCGGTACCTAACGTCGACTTCACCAAATTTAAAGTCGACCACACTTTGTGTCGACCTCGTACCATATACTTTATCAACGCGCCGGTTGACGACCATTACCAAATACTCTGTGTAGTTATAGTGAGTGGCAACCATTCCCACATTGTGAACCACAGCTGTATCGACCTCTACCATATATTCCGCACTTGGTGTCGACCTCTACCGAATTATATATCACCTTTGCGGCGATCTCTACCTAATGAATTAATATCTGCGATGACCACACCCAGCGATGGCCTAAGGGAAGAATGAAGAAGAAGAGATTGTCTTGGTCTAACCACTCGATGTTGCAGGCTATGGCGGCAGTGAAGGATGGTTCAATGGGAATCAACATGGCTGCCATAGCGCATGGGGTCCCTCGTACGACGTTAATGGATAGGTTATCGGGAAGAGTTATACAGGGCACCAAAATGGGCCCTAAATCTTACCTCACTAGAGAGGAGGAAAAAGAGCTGGTTGACTTTCTTGTGAACTGCTCCAAGATGGGCTATTGCAAAACTAGAGCTGAAGTTTTGAGGATTGTTGAGGCTGTTATGAAGAAAAAAGGAAGGCTGCTTGGAGATCACCATATCTCTCAAGGTTGGTGGTGTCGTTTTCGTGAGCGATGGCCTGAAATTAGTTTACGCAAAGGAGATTCATTTTCTACGGCCCGGGAAAAAATGACAAGTCGTGAGGTCTTTAAAAATTACTTTGACTTACTTCAGGAGACTCTGGATAAATATAATTTGAAGGACAAACCATCCCAAATATACAACTGTGACGAATCGGGTATGCCCTTGGAACACAAGCCACCCCGTATAGTGTCAGCCAAAGGAACAAAGAAGGTTCGGGAGATTAGCTCTGGTAATAAAACACAGATAACAATTCTAGGTTGCTGTAATGCAGCTGGTCAAGCAATTCCCCCTATGGTAGTTTTCTCGGGTAAAAGGTTCAACCATGAGTTAAGTAAGGGTGAAGTCCCTGGAACTCTCTACGGAATGTCGGATTCGGGATGGATGGATCAAGAATTGTTTGCTACTTGGTTTTCTAATCATTTTTTGCAACATGCGGTTACTAGTCGCCCATTATTGCTAATGCTTGACGGTCATTCTTCGCACTATACATTAGATCTCATTCAAAGTGCCAAAGATAATGATGTTGTGATATTCTGCCTACCGCCTCACACTACAGCTGATAGCCAGCCATTGGACACCAGTTGTTTTGGGCCGCTTAAAGCCTATTGGTCAGAAGCCTGTCGAAAATACATGTTCAAAAATCCAGGTAGAGTATTGTCAAAGTTTCAATTTTCACAATTATTTTCTGGTGCCTGGTCAAAAGGAATGTCTATTAGCAACATTACCATGGGCTTTCGCAACACTGGAATCTATCCGTTTAGTCGTGATGCACTTCTCAAAAAATTGCCAACATCTGAAGTATTTCATTCAGATGGTGAGGAAATTCCTGATGGAACTTCTGATGATATTGTAACTGCAGAGAAAGAGACAGATGATGAGGGTGAAGTTCTTGATGAGGATGGAATTCCTACTGGTTTTTCTGGTGATGCTGAGAAGGAGAGTTCACAAACTAATGACCATGCTAATGGTGACATAGAATCAGTCCCGGTTTTTGCACCGGAAAGTATCAAATTATTTCAAACCCGGCTGGAAAATGGTTTCAATGTGTTTGAAGATAGTGAGTATGTCGCATGGCTTCAGCTCTATCATCCTGATTGTGCTCCTGCTCCTTCACTTGCAGCTTCATTCTCCTATGTGTCTCCACAACAGTCAATGAGTCCATCAATTTTGGAAAATTCACATTGTTATAACCCAACTAGCAAGTCTTCCTTGAGCAGCAAGTCTCTGTGTATCCCTGAAGCTCAGTCTGTATCATATGAGTCAGACACTGGATCTCGTAAGTATAACGAATTCTTGTATTTTTTGTCAAACCTTGTTGATGATACATATGCACACAAATGCTCAAGTGTTGATCTATTTGAAGATACTGAGTATTAGTCATTTTAATATTGTAATTAAGAAGGTGTTTCACATTTAGGTGACGTGTTAAGCGTAACAAGTGCTGTCACTCCAAGTCGTTCCAGTAGGAGCATGCTTGCAGAGTCTTCTCCAAGATCCCCTCAAGCTCCGTCTGTATCATATGAGTCAGACACTGGATCTCGTAAGTATAGCAAATTCTTGTATTTTTTGTCAAACCTTGTTGATGATACATATGCACACAAATGCTCAAGTGTTGATCTATTTGAAGATACTGAGTATTAGTCATTTTAATATTGTAATTAAGAAGGTGTTTCACATTTAGGTGACG